>Ga0256405_10004465_pt1 | contig 26054 bp, 28 predicted proteins | sample RumenRJG_02DNA_FD_189096 | JGI IMG/M metagenome (GOLD analysis project Ga0256405, IMG submission 189096) | Bovine rumen microbial communities from Lethbridge, Alberta, Canada - RJG_02 | ecosystem: Host-associated > Mammals > Digestive system > Stomach > Rumen | place: Canada: Alberta... | reverse complement strand
AAAAACAGTTTCTATTACAATTGGAGATGCCGGTTCAGGTGCAGATGTTGAGATAGATGGTACTACAAAATTTGATACATTCATGCAAGGTGTAGCTTCTAAATTAAATACTGCAATTTCATCGGAAAGCGGTTGGACAACAACTCCGACATTAACAGCAACAACAAATGACGATGGTACTGTTACATGGAAAATGAATAATGATGATATAACATTACAAATTGAGGAGCATACAACAACAAATATTGCAGATGAATTGAATTTCTTCAAAGTAACCGGTACATCAGGTACAACATCTGATATTATAAGTTATACAGTAGATGTTAATCCAACAACATCAGCAACAAATATGACAGGTCTGCAATCATATACAATCGGACCTGACGGCTCAATTGAAGCAACTTATGATAACGGAGATAAGTTGACAGTATATTTAGATAATTCAAACACATTCCAATTTAGATACATTACATCAACAGGTGTATATATCGACGGTGATAAAACAGCAACAACACCGCCTTCTCCTGTAAAAGTAAATCCGTTATTATGTACAGAAGAAAGTATGGTAATTCAACTTGCAAGTATAACAAACGAAGCAGGTATGTTATCACAAGCAGATAACTTATGGTCAGCAGGTCCGGACTCAGGTCCTATAACATATACAATTGCAGGTCAAATGGGTACCGGCTCATTACTTGCAGGTGGTTTAGAATCATCAAATGTTGACTTGGCACGTGAACTTTCAAATATGATTGTTGCACAAAGGGCAATCAATGCAAACTCTCGTGTATTTGGTACAGCAAGTGAAGTTCTGGAAATACTTTCTCAATTAGGAAGATAATAAAATAATAAACTTGTAGAATACATATTTGAACAACAAAAAACAAATATTAAGAAATCTTAACAGAAGTAATTTTCTCGAAAACCATGTTGTTACATGGTTTTCGGGAAAAACAAAAAAATAAAAAAACAAAAAGTTGTCCGTTTTAAAAACGAGGGTTATAATAAACTTACATTCAAAAAACGGCTCTTGTAGGTAAAAATCTATGATTGAACAAATTAAAGACAATTTATCAAAGATACAAGAGAAAATTGCACCTTATACACCAAATATAATCGCAGTAACAAAGTATTATGGACTTGATGCAATACTTGATGCATACAGTGCCGGATTGAGAAACTTTGGCGAATCGAGGGCTAATGAAGCAATTGAAAAAATAAATTCATTACCCAAAGAAATAAAAGAAAATTCAAAATTTCATTTTATTGGACATTTACAATCAAACAAAGTTAATAAAGTGGTTAAAAATTTTGATTTTATACATTCAATAGATTCTTTACATATCGCACAAACAGTATCAAATGAAGCTTTAAAAATCTCTAAAAAACAAAAAGTATTTTTACAGTTGAATAATGCAAATGAAGAACAAAAGTTTGGTTTTTCAAAAGAAGAATTAACCAAAAGTTTTGAAGAAATCCTAAGCTTAAAGGGATTAGAAATTTTAGGGCTAATGAATATTGCACCGCTGACAGACAATACCGAATTACTTGAACAATTATTTGAAGATGTAAAAGAAACACAGACGAATTTAGCAATAAGGTACAATTGCAGCTTAAAAGAAATATCAATGGGTATGAGTAATGATTACCCGCTTGCCGTAAAACATGGAGCTACAATGCTCAGAATCGGCAGAAAACTATTTACTTGAACACAAACATAATTAATATTGGAGGACGAATTAGTGGCTATTACAGAAAAAATAAAAGGAATTGTAGACTTTTTAACACAAGGAATGGATCAACGAGATAACGGTATATTTGAAGATATGATTGATGAAACAAGAGATGAAGAAGCTTATGAAGATGATTACGGTACAACAGACAGAAATTTAGCTCTTGCACCTGCTTATCAACAAGACTCATACCAAACAAGAAACGACAGAGCTGATTTAAAAGTTATTGCTCATCCAAACCTAAAAGGAACAGAAGTAATGATTATTGAGCCACGTTCATTTGGTGAAGCAGGTCAAATTGTACAAAATTTAAAAGATAAAAAAACAATAGTTTTAAACTTACACTTACTTGATAAAGAACAATCTCAAAGAACAATAGATTTTGTATGCGGTGCTGCTAATGCATTAGGCGGAAAACCACAAAAAGTAGGTGATATGGTTTTTGTATTTACCCCATACAATGTTACATTAACTGTTGATACAAACCAAGCACAAGCCACAACAGGTTTGGGAAGCAGTCTATTATATAACAGTAACAGACCTCAACTTTAGAGATTTAAATTTATAAATAAAATATGATTTGTGATAGTTGGATTTTTGGAGTACAGAAATGTACTCCTTTTTTTATATATTAACATTGAAAAAAATAATTTGTTATGTAATAATAAAAGCAAATATGCGGAAGTAATTCAGTGGTAGAATGCAACCTTCCCAAGGTTGACGTGGCGGGTTCGAATCCCGTCTTCCGCTTTGTGATATTTTAATGTGAAAATAAAGTATTATAATATACATCTAAAGGAGAAATTATGAGCATATTTGAAGCAGGAATGATGGTATGTTTTGGTGTTAGCTGGCCTATTGCAGCATATAAAACATATAGAGCAAAAAGTATAAACGGAAAGAGTTTTACATTTTCTTGCCTTATTATGACAGGATACATTTGCGGAATTATACATAAATTATTTTTCTATTATGATTGGGTTATTTGGCTTTATATGCTAAATATGATATTTCTTGCAACAGATATGTGCTTATATTTAAGGTACAAATATAAAAAAAAGACTATTTAACACCTATGTAAAAAATTAAATAATAATGCTATAATAAAATGAAAATAAGGAGAACAGGTGAGAACAGAAATTTTATCTATAATAGAAAAAAACAGCAAAATTAGTTTAAAAGAACTGTCTATGATGTTAAATATGGCAGAAATCGATATTGCAAATGAAATCCAAAAAATGGAAGAAGAAGGGATTATATGCGGTTATCATACACTTATAAATTGGGAAAAAACTTCAATTGAAAAAGTAAATGCATTAATCGAAGTCAGAGTAACACCTCAAAGGGGCAAGGGTTTTGATAATATTGCACAAAGGATTTATAAATACCCTGAAGTTAAATCTGTATATTTAATTTCAGGCGGTTTTGATTTACTTGTAACATTGGAAGAAAAATCCCTAAAAGAGATTGCTCAATTTGTATCTGAAAAATTATCAACATTAGATAGCGTATTAAGTACGGCAACTCACTTTATACTAAAAAAATACAAAGATAACGGTACAATTTTAACCTCAGAACAAAATGATGATATACGAGAGGCAATTACTCCGTGAAAGAACTGTTATCAAAAAAAATAGTTAACTTAAAGTCATCAGGCATAAGAAAATTCTTTGATATTGTACAAGATATGAAAGATGCAATTTCACTTGGTGTTGGCGAACCGGATTTTGAAACCCCATGGCATATAAGAGAGGAAGGCATTTATTCTCTTGAACACGGAAAAACTTTTTACACCTCAAATTCCGGCTTAAAAGATTTAAAAATCGAAATTTCTAAATATATAAACCGTACACAAGGTATAAAATATGATTTCAATAATGAAATATTAGTAACTGTCGGTGGTTCGGAAGCTATAGATATAGGACTTAGGGCTTTAATAAATGATGGTGATGAAGTAATTATACCTCAGCCGAGTTATGTTTCTTATGAACCATGTGCAATTATGGCAGGAGCGAAACCCGTTATTATTAATTTAAAAGCAGAAAACCAATTCAAATTAACCGCTCAAGAGTTGGAAAACTGTATTACCGATAAAACAAAGATATTAATTCTTCCTTATCCTAATAATCCTACAGGTGCAATATTAACAAGACAAGACATGGAAAGTTTGGTTAAGATTATAAAAGAAAAAGACATTATTGTAATGTCAGATGAAATATATTCCGCATTAACATATAACGATAAACATGTTTCAATTTGTTCGTTTGACGGAATGAAAGAAAGAACAATATTGATAAACGGTTTTTCTAAAGCTTATGCAATGACCGGCTGGCGATTAGGTTATACTTGTGCACCGAAAGAAATAATAAAACAAATGACAAAAATACATCAATATGCAATAATGTGCGCACCTACAACAAGTCAATATGCCGCAATTGAAGCATTAAAAAACGGCGATAAAGATGTTGAAGAAATGTGTAAATCCTATAATTACAGAAGGTGTTTCCTAATAAACAGATTAAAAGAAATGAAACTTGATTGTTTTGAGCCGTTTGGCGCATTTTATGTATTTCCGTGTATAAAAGAATTTAATATGACAAGCGAAGAATTTGCAACAAAATTATTAAAAGAAGAAAAAGTTGCAACAGTTCCGGGAAATGCATTTGGAGAAAGCGGAGAGGGCTTTATAAGAATTTCTTATGCATATTCTTTAGATACTCTTAAAACGGCTATGGACAGAATAGAAAAATTTATCACTAAACTTAGAAACGAATAGAAAATTTCATATATTCAGAGGATATTACTTAATAAATTTTATGAGAATATATATTTATTAAGGATTAGGTGATGTGTATGAATATTACTGCGGGTTTAGCACTATTATTTGGAATTTTACTTGTATTCATAAGTCAAAAATTTGACGGTGGTTCACTAAGTATGCTTATTCAACCTGTAGCATTATGTATAGTTCTTGGAGGCAGCTTTTGTGCATCTTTACTAAATTTCAATCTTGTAACAGTTATAAATGCATTCAAAAACCTAAAATCAGTTTTTGCAAATATTGAAGATAATTCTAATAAAGTAATACGAGAAATTATAGAAATATCATATTTTGCAAGAAGAAACGGTTTATTTGCAGTGCAAGAGGTTTTACCTAATGTTTCAGATGCATTCTTAGCACGAGGAGTACAGCTTGCAATTGATGTTAACAACCCTACATTGGTATATGATATACTATCTGCTGAAATCTCTTATGAAGAAGAAGAAGAACTTATATCATCAAGAATATTTGAAGCATTAGGAGGTTATGCACCTACATTTGGTGTTGTAGGAGCAGTTATCGGCTTAATACAAGTTATGCAAAACCTACAAGATTTAGATGCTGTAGGTGTAGGTATTGCTACTGCCTTTGTTGCTACATTATACGGTGTAGGATTTGCAAATTTGATATTTTTACCGATTGCAGGAAATCTAAAACAAAAAACACGTGAAAAAATCTTATTAAAGGAAGTAATATTACAAGGAATCATATCAATACAAATGCAAGAAAATCCTGCAGTTATTGAGGAAAAATTGATTACATATTTAAAATTTAGAAATAAATCCACAAGATTAGAAGGCAGGAGAGCTTAATTAAATGAGAAATGATTATTACTCAAACTCAAAAGATTATATAAATCGCTGGGTAGTATCCTATGCAGATTTAGTTACAATGCTTTTGGCTTTGTTTATAGTTTTATTTTCAATATCTCAAAATGTTACGAAATATCAAGCAAAAATAATAAAAGATAATAATGTTCTGGTTCCGGAAAGTATTACTATGGCTGAAATACAAAATTTGGAAAGCTTGAAAGAGCTGTTTGAAAAGAATTTAGTAAAAAACGAGGATATAAAATTCTTTAAAGACAGCAGAGGATTGGTTATTCGATTAAATAATTCCGTGCTTTTTGATGAAGGTTCTGCTATAATAAAAACAGAAGCATACAAGACAATTGATGATATAATTCAAACAATATCAACAATAGATAATAATATAATAGTAGAAGGACATACAGACTCTACACCAATACATAATAAAACATACGCTTCAAATTGGGAACTTTCTACAGCAAGAGCAACAAACATTATTTCATATATGCTAAAAACAGGCAAAATTAATCCTAAACGATTATCAGCCGCAGGATATGGAGAACACATGCCGGTTGCAGAGAATACATCAAGCGGTGGAAGATTATTAAACCGAAGAGTTGATATAATTATTTTGAAGAAATAAAAGCGGAGGAATAATATGGCAAAACCAAATCAGCCCAAAGATACAAAACCAAAGGAAAATGAAGAACTTGTAAAACTTCCTATTGATAACAATATAAAGCTTGTTATGATAAATATCATTTCAACAGTTTTAATATGTATTCTTTTAATTGGAGTTAACTATTTGCTTCAAGAAAATTTATTGAATAAAAAATTGGAAGCACTTGATACAAATAAAGAAAACGTAGAAGAAGAAGAAACAAATACAGAAACTGATGAAGTTCAAAAAGGCATTATTGTTGATTTAGGAGATTTTATATTAAACTTAAGCGATCCTAACCAGAAAAAATACTTAAAAGTAAATGTAGCATTGGAAGTTACAAGAACAGCTACTGATCCTCAACTTTCAAGTGAACCTGAAGCTAAAAAAAGTGGCGGACATGGACATGAAAGCGAAGCTGCTGCTGTAGATCCTGCTGCAGCGTTAGAAGCGGAAATGACGCAATATAAACCTGCAATCAGAGATGTTGTCATTTCAACATTTTCAAGTAAAACAGCAGATGAAGTTGCTACAACAGCAGGTAAAGAACTTGTAAAAGAACAAATAAAAGAAGATGTAAACGCTATATTTGCAGGTGAAAGAGAAGTTATAAGAGTAAATTTCGGAGAATTTATAATTCAATAATAACGGTTAATAATGACAAATTTTGATGATGAAAATCTAAATAATGAGTACTATAGCAGTACAGAAAATATCGATACGGATAATATGGATAGCTCTGATGACATTTCAACAGAAGATTATAAAAAGGGCTATAAACTATATAATTTCAGACGTCCGGATAAATTTTCAAAAGACCACTTGAGGGCATTACAAGATGTTCATAGAGAATTTTCACGTCAAATTTCTTTAATTTTAACAGCATATTTACGAATGCGAGTAGAAATAGAAGTTGTATCTACCGACCAATTAACTTATGATGAATTTATCCGTTCAATGCCATCACCTATGACAATAGGTATCTTTGAATTAAATCCTTTGCCCGGTCAGATATTACTCGGAATAAGTTTTGAAGTATTATCCTGCATTGTCGACAGAATGCTTGGCGGTGTAGGAATAAGCGAATATAAACAGCGTGAATTAACAGATATAGAAGAAGCTCTTTCTAAAAAAGTTATAGAACGAATTGTAAAAGGAGTAGAAAGTGCTTGGAGTAATATAATTCCGGTACAAGGAAATGTTATCGGTCTTGATAATAATTATCAAATGGTACAAATTGCATCAACAGGTGAAATTGTAGCTTTAATTACTTTTGAAGTTCAAATAGCAGGAAAATATTTCGGTCTTATGAGTTTGTGTTTCCCTTATCCTGTTTTAGAAACAGTGCTTGCGAATTTATCAACACAACATATATTTCAATCCAAAGGCATTATTGCAACAACAGAAGAACGTCAAAAAATGATTCAAAAACTTAATACCTCAAATGTTGACTTAAATGTTGAATTTGGAACAACTGAAATCTCACTTGAAGAATTTATGGATTTAAAAGAAGGAGATATAATAAAGCTTGATACAAAAATAGATGACGATTTAATTGTTACGGTTAACGGAAATAAAAAATTTTTTGCACGTCCCGGAACAGTTAAAAATCATATAAGCATAAAAATAACAGAAGCTTATGACCATCAAAAAGATTTACTTAAACATTACTATAAAAATAATGAAAGGATTGATTAATGTTTGAAAATGACGATATAGAAGAAAATATACCACAAGATAATAATCCCTCAGATAATGAAATAAATGATAATGAAAATTCTGCTGAAGTTTCAAATAATGACTTAATATCTGAAAATACGGATGAATTATCTTCTCAAGAAGTTAATGAAACATTCTCAAATAATTCTCCGTTTGAAACACAAAAAGATATAGATACAAGTGAAGAAACAGTTACAGTTCAGCCGGTAAGATTTGCTTCATTTGATGATGCTCAAAATGCTTCAGGAGAAGCAAATAAAAATTTGGACAATTTACTTGATATAAAATTACAGTTAACTGTAGAACTTGGAAGAACAACATTACCAATAAAAAAGGTATTAGAATTGACAAGGGGTTCTATAATTGAATTAGATAAAATTGCAGGAGAACCTGTAGATTTATTTGCTAACGGAAAATTGATAGCACATGGTGAAGTTGTTGTAATAGAAGATAACTTTGGATTACGTATAACAAGCATGACAGAGCCGGAAAACAGATTAAATGCATTACAATAATGCTAAAGAAAAATATAAAAAATAATACTTGAAAAAAAACAAGATTTATGAAATAATCAATATACAATTGAATATTGTAAAAAATGGCAAGATAGCTCAGCTGGTGAGAGCGCTCGGCTCATACCCGGGAGGTCCTCGGTTCGATCCCGAGTCTTGCTATTTTTTTGTGGCAACTATATACAATTTTACAAAAATAATATTTTCACGTATTGTATTTTTCAGACGGCTACTTCATTCACATAAATTTAAACGCTCATTTCGGGAAATGGCTAACTTAAAAAATATAGAACAAACGCCATTTCTTATCCTCAATTTTGCGTTAATTTATTGTTCATTTAAGTAAAGGTCTGTAAAATACAATAAGAAAAATACTTTTTAATCTTTTGTGTAAAATTGTATATAATTACCTTTTTTATTTATAAAACTACAAACTAAATTACAGTATATAATTGCATATCAATATTTGATATTTGATTATTGTCTATATCAACTAATGAAACTTCCACGCTGCCTGATGAAAGCCATTCTGCTGTTTGATAAGCAATATTTTCAATATAAATATCTTCTGTTTTTTCAAATTTGTTCCATTCACCGCCATTAGTTATTTGTTTTTCATCGCCCCAATCATAAGTTATAACTGAAATATACAAGTTACGTTCTTTATCATAAAGTTCACTATCGAATCCTTTTAAATCAATAGTTATACAATCTCCTGAGTCCCAAGGGTTTACAAGTACCATGCAGTTATTGTTAAATTCTTTTAATGCATAAGCATGTCCTGTTATATATCCGAGCTGGTCATTATTAATATGACTGTTTTTATAATTGTCAATTTCATCCTTATATTGAGCCAAATATTTTTCCAAACTCATGTAATTCGAGTCGGCTTCCAAGTCATAGTCTAAGAGATAATCATAATAATATTCATATATATAATAATCCATATAGTTCATTTCTGATATACCTATAGTCAAATTACTTATGTCATTGCTAAAATACTTATTTGCCAACTCATTTAAATCAGTTTTTGTTTCATAAAATCCCGCTTTATTTGTACCGAAAAGATACTGAGTTATAGTATTATAATCTGCATCTTCTACTGTATCGACCTGAGTGTAACCCTCAGATTCATCATTTTTTTCGATAAGCTGATTCATAGCTTCATCAATAAGAAATACATCAATATCTCCTGAACATGGTTTATAACTGCCATAATTTGCGTATACTTCGTTTACATTTATTTCACAAGATTTATCACCCGGACCATTGTAATTACTAAACTCAACATTGTAAACACCTGATTCAACTTCATTTATTAAAACCAAATCTCTTATTGAATCATTTACATCAGAAGTCATATCATAATGTTGCTGCAAACTATATAAAAGAGAAAATAATCTACAATCACCTCTACCCTCTTGACCGAATAATCCTATCTTTCCATTTTGCGAATTTTCGATTAATGTTTCCCATTGAATATAATATTCATCAATATTTGTGTATTGATTATCATGTCCTGCAGATTTGAGAAGCATTGTATCAGAACCGGCACCTGCATTTATTTTATTATTGTTTCCATATAATATAATATGATCATTTCCATCACCTGTTATAATTGTATTATTAGAAACGGACTTATTGTATGTTTCTTTAGATGTCCAATCATAATATTTATAATTATATGAAGATATTAAATTATCAACGGTATAACCTGCTCTTACAATATCATTACAGTCAGATGTATCAACATAATTATTATTACCCATTAAAATTATATCATCACTCTGTCCCTGTTCAGCTATCATTTTTAGATAATCACCTTTTATTAGCAATCTGCCATTTTCAAGTGTTGTAAATGTAAATTTTCTTTGACTTGATGAAAGGTTTTCTAGCGAATAAGTAAGTGTTTTATTTGTATATTTATTTACCACAAGTAAATTTACTTTGCCATTTCCATCTAAAGTAACTGTTTCTGTACTATCTGCTCCCAATAGGAATTTTTTTGAAGTGTCAACTTTTTCTGCGTCATTATTTCCGATTTTAAGATAAGTTTCAGAATTATAAGAACCAATAGTTATTGAATCTTTACCGGAATTATAATTAAGAACAGTTTGTCCATCACTATTGTATGAAATATAATATTTTGTATTTTTATTAAAATAAATAGTATCAGTTCCACCGCTATTTATAAGCGTATCCTTACCCCCACCTGATGTCAGATATATATTAGATATACCGGAGCCGGTTTTAATAGTATCATTACCGGAACCAGGTGTAATTTCAGTAGTTGTTGTACCTGAAATATTTATTACATCATTTCCTGCTCCGGCATTAATAACTGTTTTATATGCATTATTTAAAACTGTTATGCTATCATTACCTCCATAAGTATTTATTGTTAAATCTTTATCAAGTGAAATATTTACTTCATCAGCTTGAGATGTTCCCTCATAAACACCATTAACATCAAAACCATAATAAGGAACTATTGCCGATAAGTCATTGAGTGTTATTATATTATCATTTCCCAATTTAATAAAAACATCTTGCATATTAGTATATTTTTGAAGAAATATAATACCTTTTCTTTCTCCTTTGTACTTAGGAGCGATTTCAAATCCTTTTCGTGTTTCAAATATGAAATCTTTTAAATCTTCTGCTTTGGTAAATCCGTACTCTGATAAATCTATTGTAAGTTTTTCACCTTTTGTTACAGTAATTGTATCGTTTCCGAAAGTTTTAGTAGAATATATTATTGTATTACTACCTGCTCCGCCTGTTATTTTATCATTAAATTTTGAACCCTTTATTATATCGTTACCCAGACCGGTATTAATTGTTACACCTGCATTTGTTTTCTCATTAACAGCATATTTAAGATCTGAAGCATCTATATTATCAGCTAAAACAGAACCGGTATATGTTTTTTGAATATATTTATTTTTTACAAAATCATAAAAATATGTAGCAGTTACTTGATTTAATTTTACGGTTTCAACCAAATTAACATCATCTATCAGAACTTTTGCACCTAAATCTTTTGAATAATAATTTTTTAAAGTGATTGTACCATATTCATTTGTTATTAATAAATCTGATTTGCTTTTTCCTTGTGAATACGTAGTGATGCCTTCTAGACCTGTTATAACAATATTTTCGCCTTTTGTTAAATGTATTATATCATTTCCAAATGTTTCAGCAGAATATATTATTATATTACTACCTGCTCCGCCTGTTATTGTATCATTAAATTTCGAACCCTTTATTATATCATTACCAAAACTTGCATTAATTGTTACACCTGCATTTGTTTTTTCATTAACTGCATATTTAAGTCCTGATACATCTATATTTTCTGCCAAAGCTGAACCGGTATATTTTTTCTGAATATACTTATTTTGTATTTTATCGTAGAAATAAGATGCTGTTATTTGGTCTAATTTTACAGTTTCCTGTAAATTGATACCATTTATCAAAACATTTGCACCCGTATTTTTTGAATAATAATTTTTTAAAGTAATTGTGCCATATTCATTTGTTACTAATAAGTCTGCCTTATTTTTCGCCTGAGAATATAATAACTCACCTGATAATCCCGTTATAACAAGATTTTCACCTTTTGTTAAATATATCGTATCATTTCCGAATGTTTCAGCAGAATATATTATTGTATTACTACCTGCTCCGCCTGTTATTATATCATTACCGGAACCGGAATGTATTGTATCATCTCCTGCACCTGCATTGATTTTGTTATTTCCTGCATTTGCATAAATATCGTCATCACCGGCACCTGCGTTAATAGTGTCATTGCCGGAACCGGAATATATTGTATCATCACCTGCTCCGGCATTTATTTTGTTATTACCCCCATTTGCATAAATAATGTCATCACCGGCACCTGCATTAATTGAGTCATTAAAAAGACTGCCAATTATGATATCGTCTTCTTTTGTTCCTGATATTCCACCTTTTCCGCTTATCCAATAACCAAAACTTAATAAATTTTCAATTGAATATAATTTACCTGCAACATAGATGTCATCTATTTTATTTTTTGACTTAAAATATCCGTTTATCGTTATTCTATCTTCCACGTTACCATTTTTATATATTAATATAAGGTTATTTCCACCTTTAGCAAAAATTAAATCATTAATAGAAATATCACCTACAATTTTAATTTTATCTTCCTCGGATGCATCCTTTATTACAGAAAGTGTTGAATTTCCCATTTCAAACACAAATTCATCTGCTCCTTTTCCACCCGATATTGTATTTTCTCCGCCTGATACTTTTACTATATCATCACCGTTTCCTGCATTTATTACTAATGCAATATCCAAATTTTCAGCAATAATAGTATCATTTCCTTTATCAGAATTAACATTTAATTTTTTTATGTTTTTAGGGGCTTCATATCCTGTTAAATATATATTATCCGAATATATAGTACCCTTTACTGTATTACCTCGTTGTGGTTCTGTTATCGGTTCATTATTTTGTATTAAACCTGTATCAATTAAATCTATTAGACCTTCATCCTCAGCCCTTATTAATTTAAACGGTTTTTTAACATAGCTTTTAAATATAGTTTTATAATTATTAATATTTGTTATAACAACAAGGTCGTTTCCGTCTATATATAATTCTTTAAAGTCTTTGTAAAAGCTGCCTTCATAGTAGAAACCATTGACATTTTCAAATGTCATATCTTTTGTCATACTTGTAAAATCAGTTCTTTTTATATATAAATTATTCGCTGATGCCATAAATATATCCTTTTATTATTATCTCAATATAAAATTATAAAATGCTTAATATCTTTATTATAATATATAACGGCAAATTTGATTAAAACTTTAGTAATATTTTTAATATTTTAGCAAATTTTTTATTGTTTTTATTTTATAATAAATAGTACATTTAAGAGAAAAAGGAAAAGGAAATTATCATGACAGAACCTATCAAAAGAACTTCGGGAGCACAACCTAGAACAAACACCGGTACATCTAAGCAAAACACACAAAAAGCACAATCCTCTAAAAAAGCAGAAAAGACTCAACAACCTAAAAAAAGAGAATATGCAGTTGGTGCTGATGGTAGAAAAGTAGATGTAACAAGTGTATTTGACCAAATTAAGAAAAATACTGAACAAGATCAAAAAGACCATGACAAATTCATGCAAGATATGTTTGGAGATGTTTTATAAAAATTTATAATAAATTATAAATTTTCAATCAAAAAAGAGGTTGTCTAAAACAGACAACCTCTTTTTTGATTTACCTTACAAAGTTATTTTATTTTACTTTAAATACAACATTTGCAACAGCAGTAACTTTTTTATCAATAGTAGATGTATCGTTTTCACCTGTATCAGAAACACTTGTTGAATCAGGTGGAGTAATTTGGAAAACTCCCATTTTCACGGAGCTTACCTTTCCGACACGTGAACCTGTTGCCTGAAGCATGGATTTTGCTCTTTGTTTTGCATCCTTTGTTGCCTCTTTTAACAGGTTAATTTTAATTGAAGAAAGGTCTGAATAATAATATTCAGGTTGTTCAACCTCTATATTGATACCTTTATTTACCAAATTTTGAATATCATTTGCAATTTCCTTTATTTTTTCAACATCTTTTGATTTTACAACAATATATTGACTTGCATTGTAACCTGATACTTCATCAGTAACATACCCATTAGCATTTTGTTTGTATGTATAATGACCATTCATTGCTTTACATTGAATATCTTTTTTATCAATACCTTTAGAAGAAAGATATTCAAATACCACTGGCATTTGTGTTTTTATTTTGTTATATGCTTCTTTTCTTGAACCACCTCTTGAATCAATATAAACTGTAATACTTGCACTGTCTGATTTAACTATTTTTGATGCAGAACCTGTAACAGTAATGTTATCATTTTTAGGCATTTTTGATGCAAATATTAATGATGATAATAGAATTACGATACTAATTATTGTAAAAGATAATAAGAGTTGGTATTTTTCAATTTTTTCCATATTTTTCCTTTCTATTTTTTATTTTCACATTAATTATAATACCACAAATAAAAGTATTAATCGCTTAACTGTCCTTTTATACTTTGTCTTATTTCAGACAAAGGACTATTATTCGGAGTTACCAAATTTTTATAATAATTTTTAGCATAGGTAATCGGAAATCTTGGTATCCAGCTTAATTTAACTAAAATAAATACTGTATCTACTCCTTGAGATAACATCAAATCATCAATTGTATCCTCATAGGCAGGTGAAATAGAAGATAAAACTTTTAATACGTAATCAGTTGCAGTAACTACAGTATATCCTGCTCCAATTCCTGAATTTTTAATTACATCGGATATCGTACTAGTATTTTTGTTTTCCTCAGATATAAGTGCTGAAAAATCAAGTTCTTCACCTCTTTTTATATTTGTTATTTGATACCATTCACCTTCATATTGTAGTTTCATTGTTTCAGGATTAGGCATATATATAAAATCAAATTTATTATCTAACAGCAATTCTCCATTGTCTTTATAAATTCCGTATTTAAAATTTTTTATTGTTAAAAATTTTTTACCAAATAACGGTTCAATAGAGGAAAATTCCGGTGGAATTATAACTTTTCCATATTCATCATATAGTCCAAAATCTTTTGAATTACCAAGTTTTACAAACTTAGTAAAAACTCTTTCTACGTTTTTAAATTTTGGTTCAATAAGAATTTCTCCGTTGCAATCAATTAAACCGAATTTATTATTTTTAGCCAAAACAATCCAAGAAGAATTTCCAAGCCGTATAAGTTTTTTATATTTTGCTTCAACAATAATTTCACCTGATTTATTTTTTAGACCAAATTTTGATTTTTCACTAAAAACAGTAAGATTATCAGTATTATATAATTCAGATGCTTGAGAAACATTTATGTTTAAAATAATAAATAAAAATACTAAAAAAATACGCTTCATAATTACATTTTTCTTGTAGTTGTACGCTCAAAAATAGTTCTTGCATTGCTCATTGCAATAGTTTTTAAAGAGCATACTCCGCTATCCCTATTTAATACGCCAAGTGATGAAAGTCTTGATACCAATAACTCGTTTAAATCCTCAGGATTTATATATAATGCACAATCTGAGTTACAAATATTATTATTAAACGGGCATTTTTTTTCATTTACCATACAATTAAATCTCCTATATATAGAATAAAATAAAATTCAAAAAAAATAAACAATATATTATTTGTGTTAAACCTTAAACATTACAATATAGTTACATTTATATTTTATAATACAATTTTTATTTTATAATTGAAGTATAGAAATTTGGAAGGAATTAGAAAAATGGATATATTTTCTTTATTTACGCTATGCGGAGGATTGGCATTCTTCCTATATGGTATGAGTGTAATGTCATCAGGTTTGGAAAAAGTTGCAGGCGGCAAATTAGAAAAAATGTTGAAAACATTGACATCAAACCCTGTTAAATCATTAGCACTCGGAGCCGGGATTACAATAGCAATCCAATCATCCTCTGCCCTAACAGTAATGCTTGTAGGACTTGTAAACTCAGGTATTATGGAACTCGGTCAAACAATTGGAATAATTATGGGTTCAAACGTAGGTACAACACTTACCGCTTGGATTTTATCATTATCAGGTATTCAAAGTGATAATTTCTTTTTAATGCTAATAAAACCGGAATCATTTTCACCTATAATCGCACTAATTGGTATTATAATGATAATGGCAGCAAAAAGCGATAAAAGAAAAAATATTGGTCGTATAATGATTGGTTTTTCAATTCTTATGTATGGTATGAATTTAATGTCAGGAGCAATGAAACCTTTAGCTGACATGCCTGAATTCACAAAAATTCTAACCGCATTTACAAATCCGATTTTAGGTGTTGTAATCGGTGCATTATTTACGGGAATAATTCAAAGTTCTGCCGCATCAGTAGGTGTTTTACAAGCACTATCTCTAACAGGCGGAGTAACCTATGGTATAGCAATACCTATTATTATGGGGCAAAACATCGGTACCTGTGTTACTGCTTTAATATCAAGTATTGGAGTAGGTACAAATGCAAAGCGTGTTGCTGCTGTTCATATTTCATTTAACTTAATTGGTACAGCAATATTTCTAACGTTTTTCTACATTGGTAATATCATTTTTCAATTTAAATTTTTAACAAATGCTATTAATCCTGTAGGAATTGCTTTTTGCCATACTATATTCAATATCGCAACAACCTTGATGTTAATACCGTTTATAAAAGTACTTGAAAAAATAGCAATATGGGCTGTTAAGCCAAGTTCAAGAGAAGAAAAGGATACTGTATTTTTGGACGAAAGATTGTTGTTATCTCCAACTTTTGCCCTTGTAGAATGTGAAAATATGGCAGGAACAATGTCTGTTATGGCAAAAAAGAATTTTTTCCGTTCCTTAAAAATGATAAACAAATTTAGTCAAAAGCGTATGGATAAAATTTTGAGAAAAGAACCGAGAATAGACTTATACGAAGATAAACTCGGTACATTTTTGGTTAAACTTTCTAACAAAGATTTATCAGAAAAAGACAGCCACGAAGTTTCGAAATTACTGCATTGCATAAGTGATTTTGAAAGAATAGGCGATCATGCTGTTAATATTTTGGAAGTAGCACAAGAAATGAACAGTAAAAATATTGAATTTTCTCAAGATGCAAAAGATGATATAATTGCTGTTACAAATGCACTATCAGAAATTATGGATTTGACAACAGATGCATTTTGCGAAAATGATTTAGAAAAAGCAAAAAAAATCGAACCGCTTGAACAAGTTATAGATATATTGATTTCTGAAGCAAAAGATAAACATGTTGACAGACTTCAAAACGGTTTATGCACAATAGAGCTTGGCTTTATGTTCACGGAAGTTATGAATAATATTGAACGTGTTTCAGATCACTGTTCTAACGTAGGTGTTTGTTTAATTCAGGTTGAAAAATCTCAATTTGATAAACACAGATACTTACATGAAATAAAAACAGCAGGCGAATCAGATTTCAATAAAAACTTTGAAGATTACAAAAATAAATATTTAATAAGAAATAATTAGGATAACAATGATATACGGATTTTTATCGACAATTGTATTTTTTATTATATTGCCATTTTGGTTGATATTAGGGATATTTATACCAAAATTAACCGCAGGATTTAAAACAAAGCTGGGATTTTTTGAACTTCCCGAAGAAATACAAGGTGCCATAGTATTTTACGGTGTTTCAGTCGGAGAAACAATTATGCTTGAAAATATTATAAGAAAGACAAAAGAAACATTTTCCGATAAAAAAATAATTGTTTGTACAGGCACACCTACAGGACAGGAAACTGCGAAGAAAAAAATGTCAGATGTTGCTGATTTTATAACGTATTTTCCGTTTGATTTTCCGTTTTGTATAAACAGATTTTTAAGTAAAGTAAAACCATCAGTTATTATAACTGCAGAAACAGAGTTATGGCCTAATGTAGCTCATATAACAAAAAAAAGAAATATTCCTCTTTTAATTGTAAACGGCAGAATTTCTGACGGAACATACAATATTTACAAAAGATTGTCATTTTTCTTTAGCAGAGTATTGAAGAATTATACAAAAATATTGGCAAAATCTGTTGAAGATAAAGAAAAGTTTATATCTTTAGGTGCAAATAAAACAGAATTTATGGGAAATTTAAAATTTGATATAAAAGCAAAAGAATGTGATTTTGATTTAGGTAATGGCAGAATTATAATTGCAGGCAGCACTCATAAAGGTGAAGATGAACTGTTTATGCCTGTATTTTGTGAATTAAAAAAAGAATTTCCTGACATAAAACTTCTTATTGCACCAAGACACCCGGAAAGACAGGAAGAAGTAAAACACATTATTGAACAATCCGGTTTACCTTACGGATTAAGAACCAATAACGATAAGTTTGATAACAAAGAAATAATTATGCTTGATACCATGGGTGAACTCGGAAAAGCATATTCATTGTGTTATTTTGCATTTATAGGCGGCAGTTTTAACAAAACAGGCGGACACAATCCGCTTGAGGCATCAATATACAATAAACCTGTAATATCAGGTAGTTGCATACATAATTTTAAAGACGTATATAAAATACTCTGTGATTTAGGTGCAGCAAAAATAGTTAATAATGTTGAAGAATTAAAACAGGAAGCGAAAAAACTATTATCAGATGAAACATATTATCAAAAAAGCATTAATGCCTGCCAACAAGCTTTTGAAATAAATGGTAACGCTATCGAATATGCTATAAACACATTAAAAGAAATTTTGAATTAATTTAATGCGGATTATTTAAAAATTCTTCTTCATCTTCAATAGTATTAATTTTAATCGTAACACTGTTTTTATATAAATATTCCACAGCTTTTTGGAATTGGTAATTTTCTCAACTCTATTATCAAGTTTATGTTTTACAAGCCACTTTTTTACTGAATATCTGTTTCTTTTTGTAAGCAAAATATGTTTTTCTTTTTTGGATAAATCAAAAAACTCTTGTTTAAAATCATGCTTTATAAATTCAGGCAATTGCTCTTTGTAAGATATACCGTAATAATGTTCTATCATTGTATCAAAATTAGAAAATAAAATTTGGTTATATTTCATTTTGATTTATTACATTTCTGTTCTTTATTAAGAACACAACGTTTTTATATTAAATCAATAATATAAAATATGCAAGCAGAAAAAATAAAATTACAAAAAACTTTAGCCAAGATAATAAAAAAATTGAGAAACAAAAAATCAATAACACAAATAGCAAATGAAATAGATTTAAGTAAGTCTGTTTGGTTTAATTTAGAAAAAGGAGAGCGTGATATACAATTTTCAACCTTTTGGAGAATAGCAGAGGGCTTGGATATAAAACCATCTGATTTAGTAAAGGAAATTGAAAATCAACTAGGTAAGGATTTTTCATTTATTGAAAATGAAAAATAGAAATTGACCTTTAAACAAATCTAATTAAGCATACTATTTGATATGTCTGTTCAATATATCCATAATTTCAAACTTTGAATGTAATCCTGAAAATTTTTCTACAATTTTTCCGTTTTTAAACACAAGAAATGTCGGAAGTGCATTTATAGAATATTTTTGGCTTAAATCAGGATGTTTGTCGGTATCTACTGTTCCAATCCATACCTTATCAAACTCGTCTAACACATTCCTTTGTTTTGAACAAAAACCGCACCATGGTGCCATAAATTCGACAAGTTTTAAGCCCTTGCCAACCTGCTCATCAAAATTATTATAGTTTAATTCTGTTATCATAAAACATATCTCCTATATTTATTCTGATTTTATATAAATAATAAAGAATAAAAATCAGCCCATAAGATAATATGTCTGTACAATATTACATAACAGATTTACTAGTTTTTTGAGCAGATACATCAATCATTTTTAATGTATGCTTTGTAAGTCCGTTATTTTTACCGCCGGATACCCCTGCAGGATTTGTCGTAACCTCAGGTTTGAAGTTATTTACCGGTTTAATCATTTTATTTGCCTTAGGTGCCTTACGTCCTGCTTGAATAATTGATTGATCAGGGTTTCTCTTATAATGTTTATAGTCAGCCATAATAGAATTTACAAAATTTTTGCTGTATGCAGGTACACCGCCAACTTTTGAAACAGCACAAGGTCCTGCATTATACGCTGCTAAAGCAAGTTCCGTAGAGCCAAACATTTGATATAATCTTTTGTAATACATTAAGCCCGCTTTAATATTATCACTTAAATAGTATGGATTATAACCCATTCTTTGTGCAGTTGAGGGTAAAATTTGAAAAACACCAACCGCTCCATACGGACTGCGCACATTGTGTCTGAACTTTGATTCCGATTTAGCAATACTTAAAGCCAATGCAGGTTCTACACCTATTTCTATTGAGTTTTTAACTATTGCCGCCTTAACTTCATTCTCTGAAACTGTATCTGACGCAAACACGTATTGACACAGCATTATTGCAACTGCAAATGCAAATGTTATCGTTTTTTTTGTCATATATATTTCCTAGTGTTAGTAAATTGATAGAATATATTTTTCAAACAAATTAGTGTAAAAAATACAATCTTCTCTGTATTCAAAGAATAGCATAAATTTGAAAAAATCTCAACCTGCCTGCAAATTTAAGCCAAAATTTAATAAATACAAAAAAGTTCAAATACAATATTTTTACTGACTTTCAGCAATTAAAATTTATAGTGTAACGATTTGTAAAGACGGTTAATTTTATCGAGAAAATTTATTTTTAAATATTAACTTGCCAATAATAAATTATTGTTATAAAATTGAGTTAAATAAGGAGATAATGTATATGGCAGGAAAAAATTCAGATACAATACCTATAGAGGTTAGCATTTTAACAGCTGATCATGATATAAAAGGGACGGTTCATGTTTCAAAATACACCAATACAAATCGTGAATTGACAGACTTGTTGAATGATCACGAAAGACGTTTTTTAGCGGTAACGAATGCTGAAATATTTTCACGTAACGGAAATCAACCACCAAGAAGATATAGTTTTCTGGAAATTCACATGGATTATGTTCTTATGGTTCATCCATCATCTCAGGCAGTATTTAAAGAATCCGCAAGAGCACAGGATGATATTGCAAGATTTAGAGATTTAAGATTAAAATTAAATCAAACCAAACCATTTAAGTAAAATTTTAATAAAAAGGTTATCAAATAAGTCTTGAAGCAATTCAGGGCTTATTATGTATAAGGAGAAATTATGAAAGTATTAGTTACGGATAAATGCAATGACAAAGCAAGAGAAATAATATCTGAAGTTGCAGAAGTAGATGTATTACCTACAATGAGTGAAGACGAATATGTAGAAAATATTAATAAATATGATGCAGTAATGATTAGAAGTGCATCTAAAATAACAAAAAGAATAATAGATGCCTCAACTCATTTAAAAATAATCGGCAGAGCCGGTGTAGGTGTTGATAATATTGATGTCAATGCTGCAACTCAAAAAGGGATTATAGTTGTAAATTCTCCTGATGGAAACACAAATGCTGCTGCTGAACACACAGTTGCTATGATGTTATCTATGGTTAGAAATATTCCTGAAGCATGCATTTCTACAAAAGCAGGTAATTGGGATAGGGCAAAATTTACAGGTATTGAGGTTTTTGGAAAAACTTTAGGTGTAATCGGACTTGGTAAAATAGGACATAAAGTTGCAAAAGCCGCTTTAGCATTAGGTATGAATGTTTGCGTATATGATCCGTATAGCACCGAAGATGCGGTTAAATCAGCCGGATGTAAATATATTGCAAACCTTGATGATTTCTGGGGAAAATGTGATTTTATAACGGTACATGTTCCAAAAACAAAAGAAACATTGAATTTAATCAATAAAGAAACCATTCACAAAATGAAAAAGGGTGTAAGGTTAATAAATTGTGCAAGAGGTGGAATTATAAATGAGCAGGATTTACGAGAAGCATTAGATGAAGGTTATGTTGCATCAGCAGCCATTGATGTTTATTGTGATGAGCCAAACATTAAATCTTGTCCTCTATTCGGATGTGATAAAAATATTGTATTAACTCCACATTTAGGAGCAAGTACGGCAGAGGCACAATTAAATGTTGCAATTGATGTTGCACACCAAATAAAAGAGGTTTTATCAGGTGGAGAAGCAACAAGTGCCGTTAATATACCTAGTTTAAAACCTGCAATATTAGAACCGGTAAAAGATTACATGTTATTAGCAGAAAATTTAGGTGAATTTTCAAAACAACTTGCAAACGGTAATTTAAAATCAGTTGAAATATCATTCAAAGGTTCGCTTGCAGAATTAAATACTTCACCTCTTGAAACAGCAGTTTTAAAGGGTGTATTTGGTTCATTTATGCAAGAAGTTAACTTTGTAAATGCTGATGTAATTGCAAAAAATAAAGGTATAGATGTTTCTACAGTTAAAAACAATCAATCAAGTCATTATGTATCAACAATAACGGTTAAAGTTGTAACAGACAAAGAAATTTCATCTGTTACAGGTGTTTTAACAGCAAAAGATTTAAGACACATTATAAAAGTTAATGATTTTGATACAAGTATTGAACCACAAGCAAATATGCTACTTGTACCGCATGATAATAAACCGTCAATGGTTGCAAAAGTTGCAGAAATAATTGCAAATGAAGAAATAAATATCAATAATATGTTCGTTTCACCAACAAATGAAAAACATTTGTCAGTAATGATTATTTCATTGGGTAATCAGGCAGATGAAAGTTTACTGAAAAAGATAAAAGAAATAGATGGTGTTAATGATGCAAAATATGTACATTTAAGTGAGTAAAGGAGAAAACCCGTATGGCAAAAGATGCGAGTTTCGATATTGTATCGGAATACGACAAACAAGAATTAGCAAATGCTGTTGACCAAGTAAAAAGAGATATAGCAGCAAGATTTGATTTAAAGGATTCAAATTCCGAAGTAGTTTTGGATTTGGAAAAAAGTATTACTGTAACAACATCTGATGAAACTAAATTGAGAAATATATATGATATTCTTCAATCAAAAATTATAAAAAGGGGTTTAAGTATAAAAATATTAGATCCACAAAAACCGGAAGATGCGCTTGGCGGAAAAGTAAGACAAGTTTACAATTTAAGAAAGGGTTTAAATACAGAACTTGCAAAGAAAATCGTCAATGATATAAAGGGTTCAAAAATAAAGGTACAAGCTTCTATTCAAGGCGATCAGGTTAGAGTTTCAGGTAAAAGCAAAGATGATTTACAAGCAGTAATTGCCTTAATAAGAGAAAATGCAGATAAATATGATTACCCGCTTCAATTCCAAAATTACAGATAAGGTGTTTGTATGGGAATAATAGAAACATTAAAAGGCAAAGTCATTGTATCATGTCAGGCAATGCCCAATGAGCCATTATACAAAGAAGAATGTATGCTTGCAATGATGAAATCTGTTTTAAATGGTGGTGCAGGCGGATTACGTGTTGCAGGTGTTCGTGATGTACAAAATGCAAAACGAATTACAAATGTACCTGTAATTGGTTTAACTAAGCCGGAAGTTATTCCTGAAAATTGGAAAGAAATAGTTTATATAACACCGTCATTAAAACATGTCAGTTTTTTAATCAAAGCAGGAGCAGATATAATAGCATTTGACGGCACAAATCGAAAACATGAAAATTGTACTGTTGATGAGATTATCAAGCTTATAAAAATAAAGAAACGTATCTCAATGGCAGATATTTCAACGGTTGAAGAAGGTATAAACTGCGAAAAGCTTGGAGTTGATATGCTATCAACAACATTATCAGGATATACCCAATTTTCACCACTAAAAAGTAATTCTCCAGATTTTGAATTGTTGGAAGAATTAGTATCTAAAGTAAAAATACCTGTAGTATTAGAAGGTAGAATTTGGGAGCCGGAAGAAGTTGACAAGGCGTTTAAACTTGGTGCGCACTGTGTTGTAATCGGCTCAGCCATTACCAGACCACAACTAATAACAAAAAGATTTATACAAAGAAAGGGTTAGAAGTTTGAAACAAGCTTTAGGAATAGATGTAGGAGGTACAAAAATTTGTGCTTCCGTTATAAATGAAAAAGGTGAAATAATAACAGAAATTGAAAAATATGAAACACCTAAATCCTTAAACGGAATAAAAGATATTTTTAAAAATATTATTTCAAAATATGAAAATGACGTTACATCCGTTGCTTTTGCAACAGCAGGAGCAGTAAATAATGAGTGCAGCAAGGTTATTAGTTCAACAGGCAACCTTGTAGAAGGATACCGAACTATAGAATTTACAAAATTATCCAATAAACCTGTGTATGTAGAAAATGATGCCAATGCGGCAGCATGGGCAGAACACATAATCGGTGCATCAAAAGGTATGGCAAATTCTATTATGCTTACACTTGGTACAGGTGTCGGTGGAGGAATTATATTAAATAATAAATTATATAAAGGAAAATCAGGTTCAGCAGGTGAAATGCACTTCAAGATGTATCCTGACAAAAGACGTCATTGTACTTGCGGAAGTTATGACTGCTTTGAAGCTTACGCATCAGGAACGGGTTTAAAAATTACGGCAGAGGAAATGCTAAATGATAAAAATGTAACAACTTATGACGTTATTAACGGTTTAAAAGCTAATGATAAAAAAATGACAAATGTATTTAATAAATGGCAAAATGATATACTTATGGGTACAATAGGTTTATGCAATATATTTGATCCGGATTGTGTTGTATTTTCCGGCTCTATGGCTCAATTTATTGATACGGACTATATTGAAAAAGAAACAAATTCTCAAATAGTAACACAACCGACTAAAATTTTAAAAGCACAAGCAGGAAACTATTCTGGAATGATAGGAGCTGCCCTTTTAGCACTAGGAGTAAACTCATAATGGGTAAAGCTAAAACAAGAATTTTAAAACGTGGTGAACACGAACAAATGCCTACAATGACAAGAGAAGGTGCAATAAAAGAAACTATCAGACGCTTTAAAAATAAAGAAAATGTCTATGACATAGTTACCCTATTTGGTTTAACAGCAGAAGAACTTCTTGAGGGTGGAGCTTTGTACGAAGAAGTTAAATCAATAGAAGGAATACTTAATGTTTAATAGAATTTGGTTTTGGCTTAAAAATTCAAGAGTTTTTACTGTTCCTATGTCCATATTTTCTTGGCTTGTAGTATTTATATATGCTGCAACACAAGGCGGTAATGTATTTTATGGAATTCTTTGTTTGATAGGAATTTGTTTTGGGCAATTAGCAACCAATTTAACAGATGACTATATGGACTATAAATTACTTATAAAAACAGGTGAATTACAAAGTAACGTGAAATCTAAATGTGAATATATAACAAACGGTGAAGCTACTTTAGAACAGACTTTAAGAGTTATTTGTATTTATTGTGGAATAGCTTTTTTAATAGGAGTATTTTTATTTTTTAAAACAGGATATCCTGTTATAATTTTTGCCGTATTAGGCGGAATACCTGTTTTAACATATTCACTTATTTCAACTGCCGGCTTTGGAGAATTTGCTGTGGGCTTTGTTTATGGCCCTGTTTTGTTTGGCGGAGTTTATTGGACAATGATGCAAAAATTAAATAATGAGGTATTCATCCTTGCTTCTATTGTTGTAATGTTTGTAATAGCACAGCTTTATACAAATAATATGCTCGATTATGATGGGGACAAAGCAACAAATAAAAAAACATTATGCAGTAGATTTCCAACAAAAGATATGGCCGCTATCATAGGATATGGTTTACTATTTGGATTAGGTTACGGTATTTTAATAATAGCTGTTATTTTAAAAATACTTCCATGCATTTATTTAATAACATTATTTACACTTCCAATGGCAGCTGATGTAATTCTGTCAATGCTCATGTTTAACAGTGATAAAACCTCTGTACCCAAAAGGAAACTGTGGTATTTTCCTATGGAAAACATGAAAAACATAACTGAAAAAGGTATAGCTCCTTTTATGGTAAGAATGTATCAAACACGCAATACAATGATTTATACTTCCCTATTCTTATGTATTGCAATTATCATTTCAAGATAATAATGTGTATATTGTAAAGATTTGTAAATTATCATATCCAAAATATTAAAGAAAACATGCAAATTTGCCGATAATGCTTATGTAAGGGAAATGATAGTTTCAGTAAGGAGTCAACTATGGGTATAGCAGCAAATC
>Ga0256405_10004464_pt1 | contig 26067 bp, 18 predicted proteins | sample RumenRJG_02DNA_FD_189096 | JGI IMG/M metagenome (GOLD analysis project Ga0256405, IMG submission 189096) | Bovine rumen microbial communities from Lethbridge, Alberta, Canada - RJG_02 | ecosystem: Host-associated > Mammals > Digestive system > Stomach > Rumen | place: Canada: Alberta... | reverse complement strand
CCCCTTTTCGCCGCCGGCCCGGTTTTCAATCTCGATTTCATACCGTTTTCCGCGGAACAGGCGGGTTACCTCGACTTTGCCCAGTTCCTCCGGCAGGCAGGGATCGATCATGAGCCCCTCAAACTGCGGCTTGATGCCCAGAATGCTCTGGCTGACCGCGTAGAAGTTCCAGGCGGCCGTACCGGTCAGCCAGCTGTTTCTGGCCTCGCCGGGACGGAAACTGTCCCTGCCGTTGATGGTCTGGCTGTAGACATACGGCTCCGTCCGGTGCAGCTTCTGGTCCTCAATGTAAGCCGGTGCAATCCGCTTATAGAGATCAAAAGCGGTATCGCCGTGCCCCAGGACGGTTTCACCGATAATGATCCAGGGATTGTTGTGGCAGAACACCGAGCCGTTTTCCTTGTATCCGGGCACATAGGAGGAAACCTCACCCAGATTCAGATAGTATTTCGTATAGCTGGGCCAGTTGATCATGATGCCATGCTCAAAGAGCAGATACCGGCAGGTCGACTGCAGTGCCTGTTCTGCCATTCCGCTCTCGCGGCCGACACCGGCCATGGTGCACATGCCCTGGGGCTCAATGAAGATCTTCCCTTCCTCATTCTCATGAGAGCCCACCTTGTCGCCGTTGGCATCATAGGCCCGCAGGAACCATTCGCCGTCCCATCCGAACTCTTCAATGCACTTTGTCATGCGCTGCTTTTCCGAACGGACAAATTCGGCCTCGGCCCTGTCGCCGCGATGCTCGCAGATGGCCGCGTAGTCATCCGCCACGTACACGTACATGCCGGCAATGAAGACGCTTTCGGCAATTCCCGTGTCATTATTGGTCACCGTCTGGAAGCTTTCGCCCGGCGTGGCAGAGAAGCAGTTGAGGTTCAGGCAGTCATTCCAGTCTGCCCGGCCGATGAGCGGCAGGCCATGGGGACCCCTGTGCGTGGCCGTATAGTGGAAGGAGCGGCGCAGATGCTCAAACAGCGGCTGTGCAAGGGAGGGATCGTTGTCAAAGTCCACCTGCTCATCCAGAATGCTGAAATCGCCCGTTTCCTTTATATAGGCACTGACCGAGCAGATCAGCCAGAGCGGATCATCATTGAACCCGCTGCCTACGCCCATATTGCCCCGCTTGGTCAGCGGCTGATACTGGTGATAGGCGCTGCCATCCGGGAACTGCGTTGCGGCCACATCCAGAATCCGCTGACGTGCCCGGTCCGGAATCAGATGGATGAAGCCCAGGAGATCCTGTGAACAGTCCCTGAAGCCCATACCGCGTCCGATGCCGCTCTCAAAATAGGAAGCAGAACGGCTCATGTTGAACGTGATCATGCACTGATACTGGTTCCAGATGTTGACCTGGCGGTTGAGCCGCTCATCGCCGGAGTGAACCTTAAAAGTGCTCAGCAGCTGCTCCCAGTGAGCGCGGAGGGCCTCAAGACCGGCATCAAACTGCGCCTCTGTGGCGTATTTGGCCAGCGTTTCGTGAGCATCCGTCTTGTTGATGACCCCCGGGGCCACGAACTTTTCATCCACCGGGCTCTCGCAGTAGGCCAGCATGAACACAAACGTTTCGCTGTCCCCCGGCTTCAGCGTCAGATTGAAATAGTGACTTCCGATGGGCGCCCAGCCGTGCGCCTCGCTGTTGCGTGCCTCCCCTGCCTCGACTGCTTCGGGATGATCGAAACCGTTATAGAGGCCCATAAACGTTTCCCGGTCGGTATCAAAGCCATCCACCGGACGGTTGACGGCAAAGACCGCATAGTGATTGCGGCGCTCACGGTACTCCGTCTTGTGATAAATGACCGCGCCATCCCGCTCGAATTCCATCTCCGCCAGGGCATAGTTGCGCTGGAAGTTGGTGCAGTCATCCCAGGCATTCCACAGACAGAACTCGACAAAGGACCACAGGCCCACCTGTTTGGTTTCATTGCTGTCATTGCGCAGCGTCAGCTTGGTCACCTCTGCCCGGGCATCCAGCGGAACCATCACCGTCTGTTCGGCGCTCAGACCGTTTTTGCTGCCGGAGATGCGCGTATAGCCCAGACCGTGCTCACAGCGATACTGATCCAGCGGCGTTTTGACCGGCTGCCATCCCGGATTCCAGATCGTGTCGCCGTCTTTAATATAGAAGTATTTCCCGCCGGCATCCGTCGGCACATTGTTGTAGCGATAGCGCGTCAGGCGCAGCATCAGGGCATCCCGATAAAAGGAATAGCCACCCGAGGTGTTGCTGATCAGCGAAAAGAAGTCATTGCTCCCCAGATAATTGATCCACGGATACGGCGTATCCGGCCGGGTAATGATGAATGCTTTCGCCTGATCATCAAAATATCCGTAATTCATGTATTTCGTCTCCTTTCGGCACTTGACTTTCTAAAACGTTTTCGGTAAGATGTACGTATTCTATCATTCAGGTTTCCCTCTGTCAATTCATATTCCGATGGTTTTCCTTTTGTCCTCACAAAATATATAAAAGCGAACCGAAACCATGCGGGTATACAGGAGCGACCCTGCCGCACAGCGGCAGCGTGTCAGATCTGGGCCAGGACGAGGCCGCTCCCGCGAATCATTACTCTGAGGTCCAGGAGGAGGAATTTACATGGGGATCACCATTAAAGATGTTGCCGCCAAAGCCGGTCTCTCGGTTTCCACCGTCAGCAAGGTGTTTAATCATTACGCGGACATCAGTCCGGAAACAAAGGAACTGGTGATGGAGGTTGCACAGTCCATCGGCTACTACCCGAACGCCACCGCGCGTGCCCTCAAAACCAACCGCTCGTATAATCTGGGCTTCCTGTTTGATGAAAACGCCTCCAGCGGCATTACCCATCCTTTTTTCGCCGAGGTCATCAACGCGTTTAAGAATGAATGTGAATCACGGGGCTATGACATGACGTTCATTAACCGCAACGTCGGCCAGACACAGATGTCCTATCTCAATCACTGCCGCTACCGGAATGTCGACGGCGTATGCCTTGCCGGCGTGGATTTTTTCTCTCGGGAGATCCACGACCTGATTTACAGCGATGTTCCCAGTGTCAGCATTGACCATGTCTTCGAAACACGCCCCTCGGTTGTTTCGGAAAACACCCGCGGCATTCAGGATCTGACGGAATTCGCCATCCAGCGCGGGCATACTCGGATTGCCTATATTCACGGTGAGACGACCTCCTCCGTAACCAGGCACCGGATTACCGGTTTTTACCGCACCATGGCCGCCCATTCCCTTCCTGTCCCGCCTGAATATATCCTTGAGGGAAAATATCTGGACAGCCGCCGGTGCCGTGAACTGGTCCTGAATCTCCTGTCCCTCCCCGAACCGCCTACCTTTATTCTCCTCCCGGATGACGTTTCCTATCTGGGTGCCATTGAGGCAGCGAACATCAAGGGACGGATCATTGGCCAGGACATCTCCTTCGCCGGGTATGACGGCATCCAGATGATTCAGTACCTCAAGCCCAAACTGACCACCATCCGCCAGAACACTGAAGAGATGGGGAAAAAGGCCGCCGACCTCCTGATCGATATGATCGAGCAGCCCAATACGGCCGGAAGTGAAATCACGTACATCACCGGAAAGCTGCTGGAAGGGAAAACCGTGGCCGTACTGAACGGTTAAAACGTTTTCGTTCCCGCCGGACCACATTGAACCCGATTCGTTCAATGTGGTCTTTTTCTATACATATTTTAAGATTTATTGGGCAAAATGGCACGTTTCTTTGCGCCGGATGCACGAATCTGCCGGGAGCTTTCCGTCTCCGAAAAAGTTTTTTCAATTTTACGAAAACGATGTATTGACAAACACGGGCCACTGGCATAGAATATAGCCAGATTCCGAAAGGAACCAAAAAAAGGAGGATTTCATTATGAAAAAGTTTCTCGCACTGTTAGTGACTGTTGCCATAATGGCAATCGCATGCACTGCATTTGCAGCAACCCCTGTGGCCTCCACCGAGCTGGCTTACAAGGGCGAACTTGAGATCATGCACTTCTCCACCTCTGAGGAGTCCGAAGGAAACGGCGGTTCCGACGGCTTCCGTACAACGCTGGCTGCCTGGAAAGAGGCTCATCCGGACATCACCCTGACCGAGAACGTTCTGGCCAACGCTGAGTACAAGACCCAGATCGCTACTCTGGCCGCTGCCGGCAACCTGCCTGATGTCTTCCTGCTCCAGGGCATGAACACCATCGCCTGGGCAGACCAGGGCCTGGTTCTTGATCTGACCGACATCATCAAGGCCTCCCCCTACTATGCCGATTACAACACCGCTTATTTCACACCGTTCACCTCCAATGAGAAGCTGTACGGCTATCCGGTTCTGACCGGCGGCACCTGCACCGTCGTGATCTACGACAAGGCCATGTGGAAAGAAGCCGGCTATGACACCTTCCCGAAGACCTGGGCTGAGGTCGAGGAAGCAACCAAGTACTTCGGCGACAAGGGCATCTACACCATCGCTTTCGGCAACGGCGGCCAGTGGCAGCTGAACTCCGATTTCGTCTCCACTCTGGGCAACCGCTACACCGGTCCGGAATGGTTCGCCAGCCTGATCGCCAAGGGCGGCGCCAAGTTCACCGATCCTGAGTTCGTCGCCTGCCTGAAAGAGACCAAGCGCCTCTTCGCCGACACCAAGATCTTCAACCCCGACTTCAACGCTGTTACCAACGAGGATGCCCGTGAGTACTACATCTCCGGCGACGCTGCTGCTTTCATCGGCGGCAACTGGGATGAGTCCTACATCGCACAGGCCCTGAAGGATTCCAACGAAGAGAAGTTCAACAACATCGGCTTTGCCGTTCTCCCGCAGCCGGCAGATGCCACCAAGGCTCCCAACTCCCAGAACATCGGCCTCGGCTATGCCGTTGCCATCAACCCGAAGGTTGCTGAGGATCCGGACAAGCTGGCCGCCGCGATCGACCTGGCTCAGGAACTCACCGGCCCCGCTTTCTCCTCTTACGTTGCTGAGAACTATGCTCTTGGCGGACTGACCAAGGTTTCTGATGTTGACCTTTCCAAGTTCGACGCTGTGACCGCTGCTTTCTACAACTGGTCCTATGTTGATACCGAGACCTGCGAAATCTACGACTCTTACATTTCCTCCGCTGTATGGTCCGTTCTCAATACCGAGATGCAGGCCATGCTGAACGGCGAAATCGAGCCGGAGAAGGTTGCTGAGGATACTCAGAAGGCCTACGAGGAGAACTATTAATCCTCTAAAGAATCTCTGACAAACAAATGTTTGGGAGAGCTGCCCACCTGCTCCTATGGTGCTCGGGCAGCCCTCCCCTTTCTTTTCAGCAGTTTTCAGCAATACGGAAAGGAATGAGATCACATGCTCGAAGCGATTAAGCCGAGTAAAAAAACCATTTTCCTTTATCTCCTTTTCCCCATTGCCGCATTTGTTTTTACGGTCTTTTTCCCGCTTCTGACCGCCGTCTTCTACAGCTTCTTTGAATGGAAAAACGGACCGACGAAAACCTTCAACGGCATCACCAACTATATCCAGCTTTTCAGCGATACCACCTTCTGGAAGGCCTTTGGCAACAACATTTATCTGGTTGTCGCCTGTCTGATCGGCCAGATCGGCATCGCCTTCATCCTGGTTCTCCTGGTCAACTCCAAGCTTGCCTTGACCAAGAGCATCCACCGGACCTTTGGTTTTTTCCCGTCCACCATTTCCGCTGTCTGTCTTGGCATGATCTGGAGCATGGTCTATCATAACCAGTACGGCATCCTCAACTGGTTCCTGCGGACCATCGGCCGTCCTGATCTTTGCAAGGTCTGGCTGAACGATACCGCCAATATCATGCTGTACGTCTCCATTCCTCTGATCTGGCAGTACATCGGATACTACATGGTCATCCTTTTCTCTGCCATCGCCGGCATTGATCAGCAGATCTTTGAAAGCGCCGAAATCGACGGTGCCAATGCGGTTCAGACCGCCCTCCACATCACCCTTCCCATGATTCGCAACACCATGCTGGTCTGCCTTACCCTGTGTATCGCAGGAAACATGAAAGCCTTCGACAACATCTACACCATGACAAAAGGCGGACCGGGAACCGCTTCCATGGTTATGGCCATGTATGGATACAAGATCTCCTTTGAACAGTTCAACATGGGATACGGCAGTGCCATTTCCGTCGGCATCTTCGTCCTCTCACTGCTGGTCATCGGCGGATCCCAGTTCCTTGTCAAGCAGGCAACTAAACGATTGGAGGATTAATGCAATGGCACAGAAAAAAGCAATGGCATCCAGCAATTTCACGCCTGCCGGACGGAAATCCTCCCGTGGCATCGGCACCATCATCGGTTCCGTTGCGATCAACGCCGTCCTCTGGATTTTCTCACTTTCCTGTATTTTCCCGCTCATCTGGATGGGTTATTCCTCCCTCAAGGAAAAACGGGTCTTTAATGCAGACATCGTCGGATTTCCAAAGCATCCCGATCTGGTCAACTACCAGCGGATCCTCTCCAACCCGGACTATCATCTGGCCGAATCCATGATGAACAGCGTCCGGACCACGCTGATCAGCATTGTTCTGATTGTTCTTTTCAGCTTCATCGTCGGATATATCCTCAGCCGTGTCCGCTTCAAACTGAACCGGCCGCTGTATCTCATGTTCCTGATGGGCATGCTGATCCCGATCCATTCGCTGCTGGTCCCGATCTACGTCGTTTTCACCAATTCCGGCATTGCGGACAAGTGGTTTACCCTCCTGTTCCCCTATGTCAGTTTTGGCCTGCCCATGGGCATCTTCCTGGTGGAGGGATATGTAAAAGGTATTCCGGTTTCCCTGGAGGAAGCGGCGGCCATCGATGGTTCCAGTTTCTCCTACACGCTCTGGAAAATCATCATGCCGCTGTGCCGGCCGATTCTGGTCACCGTCGCGATCATCCAGATCTTCAGCTGCTGGAACGAATTCTCTTTCGCTCTCGTTCTGATCAAGAACGTGCATCTGCAGACCGTTCCCCTTGCCCTGACACAGTTCAAGGGACAGTTCGCCTCGGATTATCCCAAGCAGATGGCCGCCATGCTGATCACCATGGCCCCTATCGTCATCCTCTACTTCATGTTCAACGGACAGATCATCAAGGGCATGGTCGCCGGTGCCGTCAAAGGCTAAACACAAAAGCTGTTGCAATGCAACAGCTTTTTTATGTCTGCGATACACTTTCATCCCACCAGGTAAAAGCGGCGCCTATAAACTGATTTCAAGGCTCCCGGAACTGTCCGGAAACGGTTCAATTCTGCACATCATCGTCCGCCTGGATCCATTGGAGGATGAGCGTGTCCAAATGCTCCATCAGGAAATCGCTCTTTCCTGCTTCATTCAGCTTCCGGTCCGCCTCTTCCTTCGTCCCGATCACAAGAAATTGGCTTCAAAGCCTGTCAGATTCGAATCTGTGAATGCCCGGAGGGAGTAACCTGTTCATCACTCTTGTCGATCTACAGACTGAGGGTCAAAAGATGCCGAAATGTGCTGCTCCCTGACAATTTCCATGAAAGTGGCATCAGCCTGCGTTCCATTTCAGACATATTTTCCTCCCTCATGCCTCCCCTTTCTTATCCGACTGATTCATCTTCTTCATGATCCCCTGAGCCAGCGAGTGCGCTTCCAGCCTTTCCTGATCCCGGTCAATCCTGTGCTTGAGCTCCTTCATTTCTTTCGTGGCTTTCTTTTCATCATACAGAAGATCAATCAGCTGGTTCTGATGTTCAATGATGTCGTTTTTAATGCCGGAAGCAGGCTGGATCGCCCCGCGCAGCTGTTCGTGCCGCTCTGCCAGGCGATGCTCCGCCTCTTTCCGGATTCTTTCCGTTTCTTCCCGCATTTCCGCAATTCTTTGATTGATCCGCTCTGTCCGGAACACCACCTCAGGATACGCATTGGCAAATCGGCGGTAGAAGATGTTCCTGTCGGTGAGCAGCAGCCGGATTTCCTGCCGGATTGCCTCCGTATCATCTGCCTGGCTGTGTTCTACCCCGGACTTGACCAGTTTGAGGATGAAGTGTGTTCCGGCATAATCAACTGCAAACAATCCAAGAAATATGCATGCGGCGATTTCCCTGATTTGCAGAGGGATCCTGTCAAACAGCCGGTACAGGAACGGGTTGATCAGGTGGATGATCGCAACGCCGGCCAGACCGAACAGGATCAGGTTGCCAATCCATACGCGTCCATGCAGATTCATCGGCTTTTGACTGTAATCCCACCAGCGTGCATGAAAACGCTTCTCCATGTAGTAGCTTGTCAGGTACTCAACCGCACCGCAGAGAAGAAAGGAGATGACGAAGGTCGTCCCATAAGCATATTCAGCCGGCAGCAGCCCGCCGACCACAATGGTGATGAGTACAGCTCCGGTACCATAGATGGGACATATGGGACCTGTGTAGAACCCCCGGTTGATGAAGCGATGATACTGAATAAATTTCAGCGTCACCTCGATGCACCAGCCCATCAGGGAATAGGCAAAAAACAACAGGATCAGATTGACAGCAACTTTCATAGAACCTCCGCTAAATTGGCAATGACAGCCATGAATCATTTTTCTTTTAATAGAAATCATCCGAATCCATCTCCAATTCTGAAGATCCGTTTCGGATTATATTGGTTTGGTGCGGGAAACAAGACTTGAAGTCGGGCCGGGCCGTTCACAACGGCCATTTATGTATAACACGGGACAATATCAGAACAGGCCGGACGATACACCGGATTTTCCCGCTCGTTTTGCACCACGTATATGTTGTGCTCAACCTTTGTGAGGTTCCCGCTTTTAAGCATTCCGCAGACAGCCCATTGATAAAAGCTGTCGCTCATTTGAGGGGAATCGCTTTTCAGCAGCTTGATTAATTCCTGATGGGAACAGCGATGCCCGACTTCGAGTTTTTTAGAAGTCGCCTCATACCACTGCACGCTTACTCACCTTCATTCTGCATCTCGGCAATTTCAATCAATATTGCCATAATGCATTATGGCACATTGATTCAAATGGTCAATGCACATTGGCAATATAAAATGAAATTGCCGGTATGCCTTTTTTGAAAGGACGCAAAATAACGATATCTGCGATAGACTGATCATACGAAATATGTCAACCGGGTGATCCGGCAGAAGGAATCAGTCGTCAATAAAACCTTTTTTCACTTATACGAAAAACCTTCAATGTATGTCGCAGTCCGCCTGACATGAAGCGGCTTTGCATTACTCATCATCGTTCACTCTCCGCTCCAGATGTCCCTGTTTACCGAAGCTGTACTCAAATACGTCCAGAACGGCACCTGTCGGCACAAATTCGTTCTGTGCTTCATCGAATGCCAGCGGCGAAAGCTGTCGGAAAATATGCACGCCATCCCTGGCATAGCAGGCCGAGCCGTACACCTGAATGCCTGCATTCTGAAAGACTTCGTATCCATAAGTTGTATAGCTTGCCTCGATTTTTCGTGTCTGCAGATGATACACATCCATGTACTGGACATAGCATCCCGTCCCATGCCCGATCACACTGAACTCCAGATAAACGACAGTTCCATCATCGGTTCCGCACAGACGGAAGCCCTCGCACGCGAAGGGAATGTAGTCCCACAGATACCAGTTGGGTCCCTGCTCTGCAAAGATCAGCGTTCCTTCTTCACCCCAGCCCCATCCGGAAAAACTGACAAGCTGCACCAACGGCACATTCTCGGGTGAAATGCCTGCATTCCCATGGTGCTGAAGGTTTGCCTGGCTGATAAGCTCCCGAAGCACAGGCGCCCCGCAGGGCTCCATCTCGATTCCCCAGGATTGAAGCAGTTCGCGGACCGCTTCATTCTGCCCCCGGTCATAGGCGTTCCGCACCTGCAGATATGCCTCCGCCGGATCCATGGCAAGCGGCTGAAAGCCCTGCTCCTCTGCTCCGTTATAGCGGGGGATTTCTTCGCGCCATACATAGCTGCTGTGTTCCCGCACATTTTCCATGGCGACCCACGGCGCTTCCTCCGCGAAAGAAACTGTACTGATTGCGATGATCAAAAGAGGTAGAAAAAACGAAACAAACCTTTTCATGCGTACAACCTCCGGCGAAATTGTTTTTTTCCAATGATTCCCCATAGATTACTCATACCCGCCCATGCCGCCGATCCAATCCCCGCCGGGCTCGCGCCAGACACAGAAAACCAGATCCTCGGCTGTGCCGTCGCTGCCTGCGATCTCGAAGTAATAGGAGATGGAACGGGCCGTGCCGTAAAGTTTCATCCATTTCCCGTCGTCAGGTTACTATGCCGCGCAACCCATACTCCCCGGTAACAGGGAACCAAACATGGTACCCTTCATCTCCGATGATCCCGATCACCCTCATGGTGTTACAGTCCTCGTTCATGTGCCATTCGTATTCGTCGATCTGCGTGATGTCGTCCCAGGGATGATCGCCATAGAGGATGCTCTGCGCCAGTATTGTCGAACCATCCCAGACCGTCCGTTTGCCAAAGAACAGGAAAACCATTGAATAACCATTTAATCAAAATATCCATACTTGCACATGCAAGCATGGATATAGAAATATCATTAATCCCTCCCATATTAAAAGTTTGTAAGTCATTACTAAAACGCAAATCATCTTTTAAACCGGGATTATTAATGTATTCTATGATAAATCCTTCAGTATCTCTTCCCTCACAAATAATGAGATACTGTTTTTTATGCTACTGTGGTAGTAAGGCATCAGCGCACCTCCATCTCTGCCTTTAGTGCATCAACAAGCATAGAATGGTTAAATCTATGAATGGTTATCTTATCATTAACATGACCCATACGATAATAGGCAAAGCTTTGAGGATTATTGATGCTGTCAACTGCGGCGGATATCAGCTCATAACAATGTGTAGTGGCGATGATCTGGCAATTTGCTTCTTTACTAATACGATCAATAATCTTCCACAGCTTACTATACATGGAATAATGGAATCCCGTCTCTATCTCATCAATCAGTAGTAAACCGTTTTTCCTTTCCATTATAGCCAGGCAAATATTCAGCAGTTTCACAACTCCATCACCAGCGTATTGTAATGGAATAAGACGTCCATTTGAACGAATATAGAGCTGCGCTACACCCTGCATGGAAAGCGTCAAAATATCCTCTATAGTAGGATCCAATTCTTTAAGAACCTGAACAACAGATTCTTTTGTACCACTCAGCTCAAGTTTTGCTATGCCGGTTAAAACACTATCAGCATTGCGTGCCAATGCAGCGTTAATAAACTGCGTAGATTTCATTAATTTGATCTCATTGCCTGGAAGGCTTGTTTTTATATCACGCAATACGCTGACGCCATTTAATGAGAAATGTCCTTCTTCATGGTATTCTTCTTCATCAAATGTAAAAGAAAGAGAATATGATGTTTTTGTTACTGCCCTGAATTGCGCAAGGATTTCTTCTGATAAACCATTCATATTAAACGGCAGGTAGTTTTCATCCTTTTTATAGGTCAAACATGATTCGTGATCATTTTCAGACACACAAATCCTAATACATCTTTCGCTATCCATCTGATAGAAGAGTGGCTCCCATAACGAAATGTTGCCGTTAACAATCGGTCCGCGGAAACCATTGATATTCATAAATGATTCTGCTGCTGCATGATCCATAAACAGAAACAAGGCTTCGAGCAAAGTGCTTTTCCCAACATTGTTTCTGCCTGAAATCAAATTGATCCTGCACATGTCTTTCATTTGGAATGATTGTAAACCGCGGAAGTTTTCAATGATCAATTTCTGTATCATGTTTCTGTCCTCTTTTCTTAAACCACATTTCTCATGCTGCTAAGCTGCATAAGGAAGTAGGTAATTGCGGATATTTTCAACATCACGGGACCGATGCACATTTCTATTACTACTACAGAACGTTTGAAAATCCTTCTCTTTGTCTTTCCCAGAAGCACATTAAATCGTATAGCACCAGGCAACCATATTTTACCACTTGACACATCTCCTGGATTCATTTTTTCGTGCGCCAAACAGTTCCTAACTTGGTATATGATTTCGAATGAGGCCCCCCACATCATGTGGGGGCTCAAAGACGACCCTCCAGGGCTTTACTTGTGGGCCGCTCAAGCGGTTTTGTTCAATCCATTTACTTTCTGCGTCCCTTAAATGGGAACACTCATTATGAGTTTTTATCTGCTTCTTCCTGATTCTTAATATATTCCGTAGTCATTGCTTCGTTCATATCGCAAATTTTTGTGCAGTATCTGTCCCATATCTTTGCGATATTGTCCATACATTCATACATTGCCTTATGACGATATTATCAGATAAATCTGACAAAATCAATTAAAACTGATAAGAAACAGACTATATACTAAAGATAAGTTTCTTCGGGTCCTTGAGACTGCGCCCAGCACCTTGAATCATCAAAGCGCTCCTGTTCGGGAGCCAGAACACCTTGACAACAGCACATCTCAGCAATCATCGCCGGACACGAAAATGGCTTTGTCCGTCCGGGAGGCCGCTGAGCTGATCAGGATCAGCAAGCCGAAGATGTACGAACTCGTTCACAGCAATGAGATTCCGTCCATCCAAATCGGAAAGAAGATCGTAATCGCTCGTCTGGCGCTCATGGACTGGCTGTCGGAAAGAGATACGAACGTTAAATAAGAGCGGCCCGTCCACGGGGAGATTTGAGCTGATACAGATTACTGCATAAGTACAAGGAGCACAAACACCCGCAGGCCATCCTCTCAATTATTGCTTCTACCATTTCGAGATGTTGGTGAAGGCCTACATCCACGGCTTGGACAGCGCCGCGCTGGATGATGTGTTCGAGTTGCTGGCCTGGAACCAGGGCATCGGCTATTTCAGCAGCGAAATTGGGCCCTCCACGCTGTTCGCTGCCTATAAGACCATCAAGAGCATGGAAAAGCAGGGCAAAGCGCGTGGTGAGATCTGACGACTAGATGGAGCGCCGTATGCCGTGAAAGTGACACGTACGGTGCGGACCAAGGGAAAGGGCAGAGATAATTTCAAAGCCCCAACTATTGGCATTTGATATCAACTGACTATCGGCATTAAATTAAATTTTTGCCGATAATCGGGAATGTGCAGAAAAAGCCATGGCCAGGCACTATCTACATAAAAGACTAACAATCGAAAGGAGCATAACCCATGCCAGATAATACGCCCAACCCCGTTGCAGTCCACCCTGATGGATCAGCAGCGGAGCCTGCCCGGCAATCTCCCCAGGATCGCCTGAAGGAGATCACGACAGGCATTGAACAGGGAATCAAAGACCTGTTTAACAGCGACAGGTATGCATCATACCTGCGCACCATGTCTCACTTCCACCATTATTCCGTCAACAACACCATGCTGATCTATATGCAGAAACCGGACGCTACGCTGGTCGCCGGCTTTAACAAGTGGAAGGATCAGTTTGAACGCCATGTCAATCGCGGTGAAAAAGGCATCAAGATCATCGCCCCGGTCATGGTTGCAACAAGACAGACCCGAGAAAAGCGTGATCCTCAGACCCATGCTGTCATTCTGGATCAGCAGGGGCAGGCAATCACGGAGGAAATTGAAGTAAAAGTTCCTCACTTCCGGGTCGCTTCCGTCTTCGATATCAGCCAGACGGATGGGAAGCCCCTGCCTACTCTGGTGAATGATTTACATGAAAACGTAGAGCATTTTGACGCTTTCATGGAAGCTGTACTGCGGTCTTCACCTGTACCGTTGGAAATTGGCCCAATTGAAAATGGCGCGGACGTTTTTTTCAATCCATCTCAGCAGCAGATCATGCTCCGGGAAGGAATGAGCGAAGCGCAGACTGTCTCCGCAGTCATTCACGAAATAACCCATGCCACCACCATCATCACTGCCAGATAATAAAAAAAGCCTCTGTTCATCCCCCTGGTAAAACCAGGAAATGGACAGAGGATTCTTCAATTGTAGTCAAACGTCCGTTCTGAAGACAAAAAGAAGGCCGGAAACCCTTACTTTTCAGAGTTTCCGGCTGGTGCGGGAAACAGGACTTGAACCTGCATGAAATTGCTTTCACTAGAACCTGAATCTAGCGCGTCTGCCAATTCCGCCATTCCCGCGGAAATATATGGTGGGCAGGGATGGATTCGAACCATCGAAGGCGGAGCCGGCAGATTTACAGTCTGCTCCCTTTGGCCACTCGGGAACCTACCCATATGAAATTGGAGCTGGCAATAGGAATCGAACCTACAACCTGCTGATTACAAATCAGCTGCTCTGCCTATTGAGCTATGCCAGCGGATGCTCAAGCTGAGCAAAAAGGCGACGCGGAAGGGGCTCGAACCCTCGACCTCCAGCGTGACAGGCTGGCATTCTAACCAACTGAACTACCGCGCCATGTAGTGGGCCTTCAGGGATTTGAACCCCGGACCGAGCGGTTATGAGCCGCCTGCTCTGACCACTGAGCTAAAGGCCCCTGAAGAACCAGAAAAAAATGGTGACCCCGAGGGGAATCGAACCCCTGTTATCGCCGTGAAAGGGCGGTGTCTTGACCGCTTGACCACGGGGCCATGTTTTAAAAAATGGTCGGAGTGAAGGGATTTGAACCCCCGACATCGTGCTCCCAAAGCACGCGCGCTACCAAGCTGCGCTACACTCCGTTGCGTTTTCCCAAAGCACTCGCGTATTATATCCGATCGGTCCCCCTCTGTCAACACCTTTTTTTAACATTTTGGGTTTTCCGGGAAATTTGTATCAGTTGACCAAAAAGCCAGGGCATTCACTGGCGGGAAATGAGATAGATGGATGCCTCGTCCGCGGCATGAATGACCCAGGCCAGCGGATACTGTTCATAGGACCGGCCAATGCTCTGGGCAGCATTTCCCCCTTCGGAAAAGCCCATGTGGCAGTTAATGGCCACTGCCTCATCCACCTTGAGGCGCATGAAGCGCTCAATCAGGAAAACCGACTTGGATCCATGTCCGCCGAAGGCAAATTTTTCCTCTATGGTATAGTACGGAACGCTCACCCATTGCCCGTTTATCTTCTGGTTTCGCGTATCCTCTTTATAGAAGTTCACTTTGCAGACATCATGAAAAAGTGCGGCAACCGTCAGGGATTCCTCCTTGAGCGGCAGCGCAAACGCCTGTGTCAGCTTTCTGGCGCATTCAAGCACGTCCAGACTGTGTTCACACAGACCGCCTGCATAAGCTCCATGGAACCGGGTGCTGGCCGGCGCCTGAAAGAAATCAGATTTATCCAGCCAGTCCAGCAGCCTGTCCAGTCCCTCCCGCCTGATGTTTTCCCGGCAGCAGGCAAGAAACCGTTCTCTCTGTTCCTGCAGATCCACACTCATTTCACATTTCCTCCCCTGCCAGGTGCCCGCCCGGCTCTCAGATGCGCTGAGTATAGCAAAACGGTCATGGAATTGTCAAACCACATCTGTGCTCCCGACCTTTTTCCTTTTAAAAAGGATGGCGCAACGCTCTCAAGTATGCTATAATTTTTCCACTATTCAAAGCGATACGAAAGGAAAGCCATGGCAAGATCGAATCATTCCGAGGATTCTTCCGGTCAGAAGCGCTCTATCTTCAAGCCCAGAACAAAAGAGCGCAATTTTCTTCTGAGTGTTCTGGTTGCCGCCGTCCATCTTACCGTGATCCTGGCTGTCTGCCTCGGTCTCGCCGGTGTCGGCGTGGTGATTGGCATCGCCAAGGCCTATATGGATACGGCGCCCGATCTGGACCTGGCCGCACTGGATGCCCAGGACCAGACTTCCTTCATCTATGATGCCAACGGGAATCTCATTACGGATTACAAGGGAACCGAAGACCGCATCATGGTGTCCATTGATGAAATGCCGAAAATGCTCAAGGATGCGTTCGTTGCCGTCGAGGACGCCCGCTTCTATACCCATAACGGCGTGGATATCAAGCGCATCATCGGTGCCTTTGTTACCAATTTCACCACCGGCTCCATGCAGGGTGCCTCCACCATTACCCAGCAGCTGATCAAGCAGACGCTCCTCTCAAGTGAGCAGTCGTATAAGCGGAAGCTGCAGGAGGCCTACCTGGCCATGCAGCTGGAGACACGGTATACAAAGGATCAGATTCTCGAGAGTTATCTCAACACCATCTTCCTGGGCGGCAACTATTACGGCGTTCAGGTAGCCGCCAACGGCTATTTCGGAAAGAGCCTGAACCAGCTGACCCTCCGGGAATGCGCCATGCTGGCCGGGCTGACCCGCTCACCCAACTATTATAATCCCCGCGCCAACTTTTACACCCGCAATACGCCAGGCAGCACCACGCCGGACATTACCAACAACCGGACCAATTACGTTCTGCGGCAGATGCGGGACAACGGCATGATCACCAGCCGGGAATACACGCAGGCTCTGGACACCTCCACCGCCAACGTTCTGGAAAAATCCCCCGCCTCCACGGATCTGTACGCCTATCCCCATTACGTCGAATATGCCATTTCCGACGTGATTGACACGTTCCTTGAGCTGAACGGCCTCGAGAACACCTCCGCCAACCGGTATGCCATGGAAAACAAGCTGCGCACCGGCGGATACAGCGTCTATCTGTGTCTGGACACGGAAATCCAGACGCTCCTGGAGCAGTCTCTGGCCGAATGGACCAGCTATCCCCGTCTCCGGGATCCCTCCGACCGGGTCTATCAGGCCAGAAACGCAGATGGCACCTATACGGAAATCGAACAGCCTCAGGCCGCCGCCTGCGTATTTGACTATCGGACGGGCGAACTCAAGGCCATTGTGGGCGGCCGGTATAAGCCCAGCACCCGGAAAACCCTGAACCGGGCCAGCGACATGACCATGCCCGTGGGCTCTTCCATCAAGCCGCTTTCGGTCTACGCGCCGGCCATTGACAAGGGAAATTCCCCTGCCTCCATCGCCTATAACATGCCGGTTCCCATTTCCGGATACCGGGATTCAAACGGACAGGATACCTGGCCCAAGAACTATGGCGGCGGCGGATATCAGGGACCGCAGAGTTTCCGCAATGCCATGAAAAACTCCTACAATACCTCTGCCGCCTCCATCCTCATGACCTATGTGGGCGTGGCCGATTCCGTCGCCTACCTACACCGCCTCGGGATTCCGGACAGGAACATCAACGCGGATCCCTTCGGTCTGGCGCTGGGCAGCTCCGGCATCACCCCGGTCCAGATGGCCGTCGCCTTTGGTTCCATCGCCAATAAAGGCATTTACCAGCAGCCCCTCTCCTTCTCCCGCATCGTCGACCGCAACGGAAACGTCGTCGTGGACATGTATCAGAAGCAGAAGCGGAATCAGGCGTTCAAGCCCTCTACCGCCTACCTGATGATTGACATGCTCAAAGAGGTCATCTCAAGCGGCACGGGAACGAAGGCGCGGATTTCCGGACAGACCGTCGCCGGCAAGACCGGCACGAACTCCGACGCCAGAGGCGTGTTCTTCGCCGGAATGACCGGCTGGTACTCCGCCTCCGTATGGATCGGCCATGACAATTACAAGCCCCTGTCCTCCAAGGCCACCGGCGGCAACGCGGCCGCACCGCTCTGGCAGAGCTTCATGGAAAAAATCCACAAGGCCAAGGGGCTCTCCAACCGGGAAATCATGGACGGCACGCCGGAGGATTACGGCCTCGTCCGTCTTCGCACCTGCGGCGTCTCCGGACAGCTGGCCACGGATGCCTGTGATCATGACATCAACGGGTATAAAACCATTACCGATTACTGGGAAGCCGGAAGTGCCCCCAGGAGCTACTGCACCATGCACAAGGCACTGGATATCTGCACGGAAAGCAATCTCATCGCCAATGAGTACTGTCCTGACTATACCCGGGAAACCCGGGGCGTCGTCCTGATCCCCCGCGGACATCCCCTGTATAACTTCATTGACACGTACAGCGACGTCATCCGCCAGTACCTGGGCGAATTCGCGACGGTCACCAGTGAGGCAGACATCGCCGAGATGACCTGCAATATCCATGATGCCTATTACACCGCCGAGGAATACCACCAGCAGCAGAATCTGGAGGATGAGGCGGCCAGTCTGATTCTCGAGGCGTATCAGATTGTGGGCTCTGCTGCCGGCGTCAGCAACGAAACCAGACGGTCCATTAATACCGCCATCAGCACCGTGCAGACACTCCTGTCCATTTCGCCCATCGATCACGATTCCCTCCAGCGGGCCGTTGACAATCTGCGGTACCAGCTGCAGTCGGCCGGACTTTACTGAAAATGAAAACAGCTGCCAGATGGCAGCTGTTTTTTCAGTGTTTGACGAAACGGCGGACATCCTCCCCAAAGAGCTGGTAAACGCTCATCCGTCCGGCGTCATAGAGCCGGTTGGCAATCCGGTCTCCGTACCGTTCCAAGGTCTGTCCCCGGTCAAGATTGGTGGTAATGATCATGGCGCGGCGGCAGGAGATGCGCTCCGCCAGAATATTGTAAAGGCCGCGCTGCTCATTGTTGTTCCTGGTCATGGGCTCCGTTCCCATATCATCCAAGGCCAGGAGATCCGCATTGATCAGGTCCCGGACCATTTCGCTCTCACTCTGGTCATACTGGTAGTTCCGCAGCACATCATACAGCCGGTAGGCGCTGATCTTGAGCACGGAAAAGCCCCGCCTCAGCACCCGCTCCGCCACACAGTTCATCAGGAAGGTCTTTCCGAGACCGGAGGCCCCGTAAAGAATAATGCCCTTTCCGGCATCCCGTTCAAACTCGTTGGCATACTGTTCAAGACGCTGACGCACCTTTTCCATGTACGCCCGCTGGGTGCTTTTCCGGCCAGGAACGGGCTCATCCGGATACACTTCGGCATCATAGGTGCTGAAATTCTGCGTTTCCAGGTCACGCAGGCCGGCATCCGACATCATGATCCGGAGCATCCGCTGACGCACGCAGGTACACAGTTCATGGACCGGTTCCCCCACATACCCGGTGTCCTTGCATTCCCTGCACCGGGTAATCGGCTGCAGGTAATCCTCGGAAAAACCGCTGAGCACAAGCTGCCGGCGGATTTCCGCGTTCAGTTCCCGCATTTCGCCCGCGATCTTTTCCGAAAGGGCCTTGGCCCCCTGCGGGTCCCGGAACGCATCCCGGATTCCCTGCCCCAGCAGGGAACTCCGCCGGTCCATCAGTTTCTGAATTTCCGGGTTGGCGGTTATGACCTCCGCCTCCCGTTCCCGCTCCTGCGTGTAATTTTCCTCACGCTGCTGTTCCAGTTCATACAGGGCTGTTTTAATGGCCTGTTCACGGCTGATCATCGCTTAATCCTCTCCGTCAAGATCCACCACGGCGGCAAGACTGGCTCTGTCCCACTCCTCATCCGTATGGCGTACGAATTCTTCATGCGCCGCTTTCGTCTGCGGCTTCTGGGTCTGGTTCTGGGCCTGGACATGCTGATTATGCTCTGCCCGGGCCGCGTCGGCGTTATGGATGCCCTTGGCCGCCCAGTCTTTCAGGATAATGTTCATGGCATCCATGGGGCTGGGCCTGCCGGAGGCATACTCGGCCGCCAGCAGAATCAGATCACGGCTCATGCCGTACTCATTTTCCCACCGGCTGAGGGTATTCCGGTCATTCTCGGTGGGCGGCTGTTTGTCCACCGAAGCCTTTTCAAATACCTGACGCAGGAACTGATTTCTCTCCCGTGTCCGCTCCGCTTCCTGCTGCACGGCCGCGGCAGATCCCAGTCCCTTTTCCACCCAGCGGCTCAGCTGGTTGTCCACCTCATCAAGACCGGCATGGTTGAGCCGGCGATGAACCGCCCGCACCGCGTACAATACAAAGGCGTCCTCATAGCCTTTTTCCTGCCACTCAATGACATACCCGATATCATCATCCGAGGGCACACTGCCGGCACGCCCCAGCCCCTGCAGGACCTGCTTGGCCAGTTCACGCACCGTCCGCTGCTCGGACATTCCCTGCTTCATGGCCTTGACATCATGCCAGCCCATCTGATGCTGCCGCATCAGGATGCCGTCCAGGTACGCCATGGTGGGCGTTCCCTTCGTGGTCTCACGGCAGGCCTCCTGCACCGCCTCCGGCGTAAAGCCCCAGTCATCCAGCCATTTCCGGTAAAGTTCCTTCTCATCCAGGCTGGGCAGGCGCCGCTGCCCAAGCCTTGTCAGCAGCTTCTGCAGCTCACGTTCCCGTTCCTTGCCCAGGATGATCATTTTTTCCACATCCTCCACCGTCCGCACGCCGGCCTTGGCCCATTCCTTGGCCCGGCTGTCGGCGATGGAGATGGACACCCGTCCCTTGCTGGCCTTCCGTTCGTTCTGCAGGAGCATGATCACCACTTCCTCCGGCAGGTCCAGCACATCCACCCAGTCATAGATTTTCTGCAGATCCTGGAACGAGAGGACCTGTTTTCCCAGCACCCGCTGCACTTCCTCCGTGAACCGGCGGTTATACACCTGTTCCCCCGGATTCATGGCGCGGTTAAACGCCACCTGTGACGCGGTCAGCACCGCGTAGCAGACCGGATTATCCCCGGTCTGTCGCACCAGTCCCTCGCGAATCCAGTAACGAAACGCCTTTTCAAGCTCCTCCGAATTCATATCCAGATCTTTTGCCAGTGCCTCCATGCTCTGCCGCTCACGCGGATGATGGCAGAGCATGAGGGCATACAGATACGCCTTGACATAGTCACCGGGGGCGCGGAGCATATACTCCGAGATAAACAGATTATCCACCGGTGTCGCATCGTTCATCGCAATGCTGTCATCAAACTGTACAATCGCCATCTCTTTTCCTCCTCCCGGCAGACAGAGTGAAACCCCCATTCCCCTCTCGTCCATGCCTGTATTCAGACTGCGGTCAAATTGCGGTTCATTGTAACACCAATGAAAATCCGTTTCAAGGAAGTTTCCGTTTTTTCTCCGTTTTGTCCGAGTTGTCCAAGTCGCCCCGGTTACTGTTCACGTATTTTTGAGCGACATAGATGGTTTCCCCACCAACAGTCTCTTTCAGACTCAGGATTCCACTTTTTCGCTTCTATTTTTGCTTAACACACTGCTAAAATGGCTGCTTTTGATATGTAAGCAAATCAAAAACGGACTTATGGTGGGTGAGTCATATATGAAAAGAATGCCCGCTCATCCATCATCCATTGCTGGAGAGGATAGCGGGCAGTTCTTTAATCTCTTACTGAACAATCACGCCTCTTGTGGCAATACACACTCCAGAAATGTGATTGTCCCGTCCGAATAAGCAACATTGCAACGTGCAACAAATGGGAACTGATCGTCCGATGTCAGTCGTAAACCATCTGTCATAGGCTGAATCGGCTGATCACTTACGCCTACGAAGCACGATGCGTGGTCGGCTCTGTCGCCAAAGGCAGAACAAGCGTTGTCACGATGCCGTGTGACAAAATCTCTTCCTAACCGGTCAATGCAGGCATTAACTCCGATTTTTCTAGCCTCTTCATAAGTTAACATCCGTCTCACCTCCAATTCTTCACATTTCAAACGGATCGTTTGTAAACTCTTTTATTCGTCCCGTCATTCCAGATATTACCGTACTCCTCGCCTGTCCCAGATCCTTCAAAAACTGCCGATCTGCTGGCGAAGGTTCGGGATCAGGTTCCCCGGGATGCGAGTGCCCAATAAGCTCCAACCGATGAGCCCTTAGCATATCCTCCAAAACTCCTACAAAATTGCAAGATCCAACTGCGCCATGGAAAAGGATGTCCTCTTTCTTTCCTCGTAGAATCGCAAACTCGTGACCAGTTTTTGCGGATAAATAAGCAAGGTCGATGAGTTCCAGAGAATTTAATGCGAATCTTGCCCAATCACCTGTTTCTGGTGTTCTGCCCAGCATCATTTGCCTATGAGCGTTAAGACCGGCATCGCCACTACGAATCGTTTCCAGAGAAATCTGTATTGACTTGGTCGATTCTAAAGTCATAGTTTCTCTTTTATTCGCCATCCATTCACGCTCCTTTTCAACCAAGCAGGCACACCCTACCCAACTTAATTAAGGGTATCACCAAAATTCCGAAAAGTCAATCCGATCAACGCTTCCAGCAGGAATTTCGCATTCGAAAAAAAATAGCGGGGAACATTCCCGCTCTCGATGGACCCGGATCTTTCGACCAGCCCCAATCAGTTTCCTGATCTTGAAGTGAGTATAACCGAAATCTCCTGATTTTTCAATGGATTCACGAATATTCGAATATTTTATTTGAGGAATATTAATTGCAAAACTAAATTCCACCCCAAAGACTCCGAGAGGTAGAATTTACTCTTACAAAGTGGAAGTTACTTTTGCAATCGACAATTTCCGAGTTTTCTCAATAAACCGCTTGATCATTGGCCTTATCATCAGGGTGCTGACCGTTTCCGCAGCCTTTTTCCGTTTACTCTGTCCCGGACTACTGCTTCATTGCCGCTTTGTCCCTGCACAGAGTGAAAATCCGTGAACAGGTACTCGCCCCGGCCATCGGCCTGTTTCACCCGGATCAATTGACAACCCCACACAAAAATCTTACAATGATTGCATGAATACACAGAAACATCCCAAAAGCAAACCGCCCCTGTACCTCATCATGGGCGCCGTCGGAATCCTGCTCAGCTTCCTGCTGATTTCCCTTTTCATTTTCCTGGACCGGCTGGAAGAGCACCCCGCCCTCCTTCAGGGCGGGCAGACCATCGACCTCTCGTCCTTCGGTTTTACCCTGCAGGTTCCGGAAAGTTACTCCCTCAGCGATCTCACGGAAGCCGGCAGTTCCCGCCTGACGGTGGTTCTGGGCAACGCGGAGGATTCCTTTTATATTTACTGTTATCCCAATGAGGCAATGGACAGCATTGAAAACGTTTCGCACCTGGATATGGTGCGCTATTACATGAGCTCCGGCTGCGACCAGGTCCGTCCGCGGACCCTGGGCGGCAGGACATTCATCAGCTATCGGGCCTTAATCAAATCCCTGACCGGCGACGAGGACTGGTACGTCTATGAAACCTGGGATCCCGATCAGCATCTCATTTTCGAGACCCGGATGCTGCCCGCCTCCATGCTGCCGATTCTCTCCACCATCAAGTTCACCCATCCCCTGCCCGCCCCGGCCGCAGACCAATAAGAAGGAGGTTTCCCATGGCTTTTGCTCATCTGCACATGCACAGTGAATACAGTCTCCTGGACGGTGCCAACCGGATCACGGCCATGCTGGACCGGGTCAGGGCACTGGGAATGGATGCCTGTGCCATTACCGATCACGGCGCCCTGTACGGCGTCGTGGATTTTTACACGGAGGCGGAAAAGCGGGGAATCCATCCGGTCATCGGCTGTGAGCTCTACCTGTGTCCCAACATGGATGAGAAAACGGCCTCAAACGGTCCCCGTGCCACCAATCACCTCATCGTCCTGTGCGAAACGCAGCAGGGATACCAGAATCTCATCAAGCTGGTCAGCGAAAGCTTTATCCGCGGCTACTATTATAAGCCACGGGTGGATCTCCCGCTGCTGCGAAAATATCACGAGGGCCTGATTGCCAGTTCTGCCTGCCTTTCCGGCCGGATCGACCAGCTCCTGCTGGACGGACGCTTCGAGGATGCCGCAGAGCACGCCCGGGAAATGGAGGAGATTTTCGGGAAAGGCCATTATTTCATTGAACTCATGGATCACGGCCTGCCGGATCAGCGCCGCGTTCTCCCCCTCCTGATCCGTCTCTCCCGGGAAACCGGCATTCCCATGATCGTGACCAATGACTGTCATTACCTGACCCGGGAGGACGCGGAGGCGCAGGAGGTCCTCATGTGCATCCAGACCGGCAAGACGCTGGAGGATGACAACCGGATGCGTCAAAACACCGACCAGCTCTATATCAAGAGCGAGGCCGAAATGCGTGCGATTTTCCCCGAGCTGGGCGATGCCATTGAGCGCACTGAGGAAATTGCCCGGCGCTGTCAGGTCACCTTTACCTTCGGTGAAACCAAACTGCCCCGTTTTCCCACGGAAAACGGGGAAAGCAGCGAGAGCATGCTGCGGCGGCTCTGTGAGCAGGGCCTGGCGGAGCGGTACAAGCCCATCACAGAGGAAGCCCGGGCGCGCCTTGATTACGAGCTCTCCGTCATCTCCCGCATGGGCTATGTGGACTATTTTCTCATCGTCTGGGACTTTATCCACCACGCCCGCTCCAGAGACATCGTCGTCGGCCCGGGCCGCGGCTCCGGCGCCGGCTCCATTGTCGCCTACTGCCTGTCCATCACGCAGCTGGATCCCCTCCGCTACAGCCTGCTCTTTGAACGGTTCCTCAATCCCGAGCGCGTTTCCATGCCGGATATCGACGTGGATTTCTGTTATGAGCGGCGGCAGGAGGTCATTGATTACGTGGCGGACAAGTACGGTCATGACCATGTCAGCCAGATCATCACCTTTGGAACCATGGCCGCCCGCGCCGTGGTCCGGGACGTCGGGCGGGTCCTTGGCTATCCCTTTGCCGAGGTCAATGCCCTGACCAAGCTGATTCCCTATGAACTGGGGATGACCCTGGATCACGCCCTGGAGATTTCCCCGGACCTCAAAAAGCAGTATGAAGGGGATCTGCGGATCCGCCGGCTCATTGATATGTCCAGAAAGCTGGAGGGGCTCCCCCGGCATACCTCTACCCATGCCGCCGGCGTGCTCATCACGGACAAGCCCCTGACCGAGTACATCCCCCTGCAGCGAAACGACGATGTCATTACCTCCCAGTATCCCATGGGCATCATCGAGCGGCTGGGACTGCTCAAGGTCGACTTTCTGGGCCTTCGCACCCTGACCGTCATCCGGGACACCCTGGCCCTGCTCCGGGAAAAAGGGCTGCAGCTCAACAGTCTGGACATCCCCATGAACGATCCGGAGGTATATGCCATGATCTCCGCCGGGCAGACAGATGGTGTCTTTCAGCTGGAATCCAGCGGCATGCGCAGCTTCCTCATGAACATGCAGCCGCAGAATTTTGAGGACATTATCGCCGCCATTTCCCTGTATCGGCCCGGCCCCATGGACTCCATTCCCACCTATATTGCCAACCGCAAAAATCCGGAAAAGATTCAGTATCTGCACGAACGGCTGGAGCCCATCCTTTCCGTCACCTACGGCTGTATCATTTATCAGGAACAGGTCATGCAGATCGTGCGGGACCTGGCCGGTTACTCGTACGGCCGCAGCGACCTGGTCAGGCGCGCCATGGCCAAGAAAAAACACGACGTCATGGCCAAGGAGCGGGAGATCTTCATCCACGGCCTGGAGGAAAACGGTGAGATCGTTGTCCCCGGCTGCGTCCGCAACGGGGTATCCGAGGAGGTGGCCAACAAGCTCTTCGACGAGATGACCGCCTTTGCCTCCTATGCGTTCAATAAATCACACGCCGCCGCCTACGGCGTCGTGGCTATCCAGACCGCCTGGCTCAAATGCCACCATCCCATTCCGTTCTTTGCCGCCATCCTCAATTCCGTCGTCGGCGCCCCGGACAAGATGGCCGGATACCTGGAATACTGCCGTTCCAACGGCATCCCCATTTTCCCGCCGGACATTAACAAGAGTCAGCGCACCTTCTCCGTGGATGAGGTAAACGGGAAAGCCGGCATCCGGTTCGGCCTGGGGGCCATCAAGTCCTGCGGCGAGCGGGCCATCGACTCCATCATAGCCGAGCGGAAACTGGCCGGTCCCTATTCGGACATCTACAGCTTCTGTTCACGGATGAGTTCCGACCTGGTCAACAAGCGCGCCGTGGAATCCCTCATTCTCTCCGGTGCCTTCGACTGCACCGGAGCCAACCGTGCCCAGCTTTACGCCGTTTACGAGCGTGCCCTGGACGGGGCTGCCAAAAACCGGCGCAGCATCATCAGCGGTCAGCTCTCCCTGTTTGAGGACCAGTCCTTTGATGATCTGACGCCGGAACTGCCCGACATCCCGGATTTTGATTCACGTGAGCGCCTGTCCCTTGAGAAAAGCGTCACGGGTCTGTATATTTCCGGTCATCCCCTCAGTGATTATTCCGAAACCCTTTCCGTCCTCCCCTTCAGCACCGCCCGCCTCTCCGCTCTCCTGGATGCCCCTGACCACGGTCTTTCCTCGGACGGGCTGCGGGTACAGATGGGCGGGATGATC
>Ga0256405_10004462_pt1 | contig 26069 bp, 31 predicted proteins | sample RumenRJG_02DNA_FD_189096 | JGI IMG/M metagenome (GOLD analysis project Ga0256405, IMG submission 189096) | Bovine rumen microbial communities from Lethbridge, Alberta, Canada - RJG_02 | ecosystem: Host-associated > Mammals > Digestive system > Stomach > Rumen | place: Canada: Alberta... | reverse complement strand
GATTTTCAGTACACGAGCCAAGTTTGGCACTAATTAACTAACATTTATAAACAATCAAAATTTTTAGAGTTATGAACTACAGAGAACCATTAACGAAGAACGAAATCCGCGAGCACGCTGCACACTACGAGAACAGCAACCCGGCAGTCTATTGTGGCACCTATGCCAAGTACAACAACGGCAGTCTTTATGGCATGTGGATTGATTTGTCCACCTTTGAGAACTACCACGATTTTATGGAGTTTTGCTACCGCTTGCACGCCAACGAGTCAGAGCCGGAACTCATGTTCCAAGATTACGAGCACTACCCCGAGCAGTGGTATTGCGAGGGCTGCATGGGCGAAGCCACTTTCGATAAAATCAAAGAGTATGCCGCATTGGGCGAGCTTCAGCGCGAGGCTTACGAGGCGTACCTCACGTATTGGGATGATGGCACGCTCGATGATTTTCACGAGCGCTACGAGGGCAGCTACGAAAGCCCCGAAGATTTTGCGGAGCACCTTTGCGAGGAATGCGGCTATTTCAAGAACCTCCCCGCGTGGCTGCAATGCTGCATAGATTACACCGCAGTATGGCGCAACCTCGATACGGCAGGCGATTACACGGAGGTCGATGGGCATATCTTCCGGAATTGAGCAAGGCGGGGCAACCCGCTTTTCTCATGGACTAAGGCCTGCGGATCCTGCTGCAGGTCTTTTCCTGACTCCGGATAATGTAGTACTTTTGCACTGTCTTCGTCAAAAGGACGCGGGATAATTTTGTTTTGTTTGTCATAATCAATTTTTTTCAGACCGCCTGCTCGGGAGAGTCGGCGGCTGTTTTTTACTCCCATATTCGCAGAAAGTAATTATAATTACTGAAATTTTGCACTCTTTTGCGCGAATTTATGTAATTATTCTTGCGCAATTCGGATTTTTTTTGTACCTTTGCAGCCGTTTTTGGACCTAAACTTTAACTATGTATGAACCAGTACCTTATTTATCTATGCTTGCCGCCGTATCTGGCGCAATGGTATGCACATGAATGCAACCAAGTACACAACCGGGACAATAAGACATGCCCGCGTGAGATTTACCGCTTCCCGACGCCCGTCGTACCCGTGCGCAACTCGCAGGAGTCCGGAGTGATCCAGGCACATCTTCAGAAGCAACCGTCTGACAAGCCCGCCCCCGTTCCGGAGGGCGCTACGATTGCTATCGTCATTCCATCCTTCCCCTACAAGCCGGTGGAATACTACAACTTTGTGCCCCGTATCGGATTGGAGCATCTGGCCGATACCATCCGGAACCGTTTTCAGGTGGAACTGTTTGATGATATCCATGAGGCAAGGCGTATCACTCCCAAAACGAGGATCGACCTCCTCGTCCAGGCGTGGATGGAAGATCATTGTATCGAGGACGATGACACGAACTTCCGCACCTTGCTCAAAATCTATCAACGCAGGCGGGATGCCTACCGGAAAACAGTCAAATCCAAAAAAAGTTAAAAATTCGCTATAAATATCGGGAACTTTTTTGATATTGTTTCCTATTTATTCCGATGTGTTCCACCTTATTCCGATTTACTCCATGGCAAATTATTTTTCACTTCCGGGCATAAAACGCCTGTCCTATATCAACGCCAAAGAGCTGGCTTCTGATCTTCAGGCGCACGCTCTTTCGGGTGCTCCCGTCTGGGTCACGCAGCAGCAAACAGAAATTCCCTTCACCGGGGAATCTTCTTGCGCCTGTACGCGCAATAATGAGCACGGAGCCTCTAACGAGTCCGTCGAGCTCACGTTTGAATCCCTGCTACCTCTTCCGGAGCATATTCCTTTGGCATTCATCGTCACCGATGTCAATAACCGCAGTTATCTCATCGGGCAGAGAGAGCAACCCTGGCCCTTCATTGAATCCAATCAGGGCATGGGTATGCCGGATGGAGAGTCATCCACCACAGTCTATACTATCTCACATAAAGGCCCGAGAGCCATGATTCCCTGCTCATGCGCATGATAATATAGGTCTTTTCGCATATGCGCGAATGGTAGTACTTTTGCAGCACAAACCTAAACCGTGCTATGAAAAACTACCATCTCCACCTGCGCGGCTTTGTCGGAGGTTATGACTTCGACAGCCGCCACGTGCAGAACGTCCTCGATGCCAACAAAGGTAAACGGGTCGACGTTCTCATTGATTCTCTCGGTGGCTCTGTCGCTACCGCTTTAACTATCGCTTCCGCTTTCCGTAATCACGGCGATGTGCATGTACACTTCGTCGGGATGAATGCGTCTGCGGCCACTATCGCTTCCATGGGAGCCAAAGAGATTACCATGGACGCAAGCGCCATGTACCTCGTTCACAAATGTTCTGCGGAGTTCTTCCAGTGGGCGTCGCTCAATGCGGATCAACTCGCCGAGCAAATCAAGGATCTGTCTCAGCTCAAAACGGATTTGGAGAAGATTGATGCGAATGTCGCTTCTCTCTATGCCAACCGTTGCGGCAAGAAGAAAGAGGAACTGCTCGATCTGATGAAGGTCGGCGGCTGGCTCAATGCCGAGGAAGCCAAGTCATGGGGCTTCGTGGATGCCGTCACCAACGATGATGAGGATGAAGCGCCCGTCCTTACCGATGCTGTTGCGTCTGCAATGGCCGCTGTCGGTATGCCCATTCCTAATGTGCCGGTGCAAGCCAGTTCGCAGTTCCAGAAGTTGCTTGCCGCGTTAACGGATTTCTTCAAATCCGGTAAGCGCAAAGAGCCGGAAGCCCAAGCCGATGCTAACCAACCCAAACCAGTTATAACCATGAAGAAATTCCCATTATTGGCTGCCGTTCTGCTGATGGCAGAGGCAGCTGCCGAACTCAAAGATGGCAAGTTCGAGATGAATGAGGAGCAATTGGGACAAATCGAAGCAGCGCTCAAGGCGGCTGCTGACAAAGAATCCCAGCTCACGGCATCGCACAACGAGGCCATCCAAGCCAAGGATCAGGAGATCCAAACCCTCAAAGCCCAAATCGAGGAGCTGAACAAACAGCCGGGCGATTCTACCACCCATCCGGTCAACGACGGCAAGGTGCAGGAGTCAACGCCGATGGATGATTTCTGTGCTCGTCTCAACGCTGCGCAGAAACTCTACGATTTGGTCTAACCTAAGTCATTAATCCTAAACCATTCTAACTATGCCAGGAAAACTTCAATTTGATTTGGCTGCCTATCAGGAAGCCGCTCACAAGTACCGTCCGGAACTGTTGATGTTGCCCATCATTGGTATCAAGGACACGCTTAAATTCATGACTGCCCGCCCGGGTATCCGTTACAAGGAGTCCGTAGCAGCCATGAACGGCACGGCGCAGTTCGGTCCGTATAAGCCGTCGCGCTCTACCGATTTCAACCTGAATCTCAACTTCCGTACGCTCGAAACCTTCATGGGTTCGGTCGTTGCCAAGTTTGAGCCGAACTCGGCTATCTCCACCGTTCTCGGTCAGATGGCTGCATCCAAAGGTGACGGGCAGATGAAAGCGCCTACCGCACTTCACGTGCTGCGTATGATTGCTATCTCCCTCTCCGAGCACCTGAACGATGCTATCTGGAAAGGAGTGCGCAACCCGCAAGGTGACACCTCGCTTGATCTGTTCGATGGCTTCGACACCATCACGCAGAAAGAAATCACCGCAGGTAAGATTGCTGCCGGTGAGGGTAACTACCTCAAGCTCACGCAGGCTATCACAAGCGATAACGCTTGCGACATCGCCAAGGAGATCCTGTACTCCCTTGATCCGCGCTTGCGCGCTCAAGATTTGTACATGTTCTGCTCGCAGGATTTCGCAGACAAGTACAACGATTCCTATCAGGCTTCGCACGCCGGACTTATCTATAACGATAAGTACGACCAGCTCACCGTCGAGGGGTCGAACAACCGCCTGCACATCATCCCCATGTATAACAAGGCTGACTCCAAGTTCATCCACATCTGTCCCAAGGCCAATATGCTCGTCGGCTACGACCAGATGTCCGATGCCGAGGACGTTCTCGTCAAAGAGTACGAGCCGTTTATCCTCTCCTACATCGCCACCATGTTCTTTGGTGTACAGTTCGAGTCGATTGACAAGCGCCGTCTCAAAGTCGTAGAATTGGCAGACTAAGTTCTGTGGGGTGTTCGCACATAGTCCCGCTGTGCCGCAAGGCACTCCGGGGCAAAGTGCGGCGGGCTTTGCAGGGGTAACCGTCCTGCGGACACTGCGTCCCGTTCCAATCCCTAACACGTTTAACATTAAATCTTACAGATATGCCTACTAACAACTGTTCAGCATTGCAAAAGTCCCTGTCTTGGTGTCAGGGCACGCCGGAGCTTCCCGGCATCAAGCGCCGTCTGTACTACATCGCCAAGTCGCTTATCGCCAAGTGGCCTACGCTTCCCAAGGATGCGCAAGGTCGCCCCACCGCTGCTGTCTATCAAGGTTCGTTCGTCCTCGTAGCTGACGCTACTTGGAAGTACATCGACATCCTTCCCGATAAGTCGCAGGTAACCTCCGAGGCACAAGGTGAAGTACCGTCTCAGACCCAGCTCAACAAGCTCACAGCCGTTCATCCCGCCGTTGGCGAAGAGGCTTCTGCGGCTTCCGCATACCTCAACAACAACGACAACGTCTTCATCATTGAGGACATGAAAGGCAAGTACCGTGTCATCGGCTCTGATATGTGGAATACCAAAACCACCGTTGCCCAGGATCTGGGTCAAGGTGCAACCGGTACCACCTCCACCACTATCAACGCCGAAGCAACCGACGTCGTGCCGGCACCCTTCTATGAAGGTACAATCGAAACCGAGGACGGCACGATTGACGCTGGTAACGACGATCCCGACTGACGTCCTTAACCTTGTTTGGGACTTTGCTCCGTTCGCGGAGCAAGTCTCACTCCAGGATCCTGACGAGGTGCCAGCCATCGATTATAACGGTCTAACTATCCTCGGTGCGAAAGCAACCGATGGAAAAGATTACCTCTATACCGGTGGCGCACACTTCAACGGAGCAGGTACAGCCGGAGTACGCAGATGTATCATCTTCACGCCTGAATGGGATGCACTCCTCACTGTTACCTTCCATTCGAATAATTCTAACGAACGCCGAGGACATATCGCCGATAGCGAGTTGCATGATTTGGCAACAGGCGATGCAGCCTCCGCAGAGGTTTCCATCTCGGCTAACCTGCATGCAGGACAGAATTATTACATTTGGGTAGATAATGGCGGTGGCGGCACCATATCGCGCATAACGTATCAAGTATGAGCCTATTCTCATTAGATGAAGTCAAAGCATTGTCCGAGCAATCAAGCCCGGGCAATGCGGCTGTGCCGGTAAAGGACATCTTCGCCGAGAAACAACGCGCCGGTTGGCATAAGCCGGACGTGGGCGAAGCGCGGTGCGATCTCTCTGTCGAACGCATGACAATGAGTCCGCACGCGTCCATACCGGTGCTCTCGATATGGAAGAAATCCATCAAGGGCCGAAAACTGACCGACATCAAGGCGGATGATTCAATGGTCAACTACTTTGCCGATCATCTCACGCCGGTCATTAAGAAAGTGCTGGGCAACTACCTCTCACAAGGTCATTGGGCGATTGTGCCGTCGCCCAAACGCAGACACTTGACACAGAATTTTGCTTGCCGGATAGCCTCCGAAATCGGAGCGAGACTGCAAATTCCGTATTATGAGGATGTTGCCCTTGCACACTCGCGGCAGCGAGTAGCGGTCGATTTCGACCTTGGATTTCTGCCGCCAGAGCCGAACCTTATCATCTTTGATGATTTTGTTACCACCGGCTCAACTCTCAACGCAATGTATCGTTTACTCGAACCCCTCGGCAAGAACCTGTTCTTTGTCGTGGGCATAAACAACAACCTATAACCATGTTAAAAGAAGAACTGCTGTGCAAATCGAACAAATGCTCGCATTTGCAGTTCGATGCAGCCAGTAGTCCGAATTTTTAATCTTTTGAAAAGATGAAAAATGAAGAAGTAATCCAAAAGGTCAAAGCCTATCTTGAGGCTGAACCGGAAAAGAGAGATTTGGCAGAGGGCGCACTGCTTGTGCTCCAACTCACCAACAACCGTATCATGTATCAGAACTTCATGCGCCGCCCGAACCACTATGCTTCGCGCATTGAGTATGAGCTGCAGAAGAAGTATAACTTCTATCTCCAGCAACTCACGCATGAGCAGGTTTTGGAGATGGGCAAGCAGGTCCAATCCATCGCCAAAGAGCATAACCTTGCAGATGAACATGAAGAGTTCAAGAAGGGCAAACGTGCCGACCACGATGCCCTGCCGCTGGAGATTCAAGCCCTCTACGCGCAGAACATGTCCATCATGCAGCAGATGCGCCGCCTGCATACGCAGTTGCAGTTGCTCTCTGTCGAGCACAGCACTTGCCCCGATAGCGAGCGTTATCCCTTCCTCAAAGAGCTTATCGCCCTCGATAAGCAGTACCATGCTAATTGGCAGGCTTACGACCATTATAAAATAGGCGAGCCTGCCGTGGGAGCATACGACCCGGAGCGTCCTTCCGACGGAACGGAAGGAGCGGCCTCCGCCGAGAAAGGCAATGAGGAAGCACCGGCAGACAATACGCCGGAAGAGCCAACACCCGCTGCACCGGCAGACAATACGCCGGTGAAGGAAGCGAAGCCGAAGAAAGCCGCAAAGACGGCATCCACAAAAGCCAAGGCTAAGAAATGAAGCAATGTGCAAGCCGAGTGAATGCTCGCATTCGCAACTCGGCGCTGCCATTACTCCATGATTTACGCAGTAAATTATGAAGAGGAACGCATCAATAGATGACTATCTCAAGCCGCTTGCATCGTGTCCGCTACAGTGTTACTTGACGAACACCTTGCAGGTGGCCGATGTCGTTGAGTGGGTGCTCGAACAGGTCGGAAGGGCTACCATTTGGCAGACTTCCTTCTCCATCTCCGAGGAGTTCCTGCGGCGCTTGTTCTTCATCGAGAAATCAGGGAAGGTGGACGCTATCCACCTCGTCCTTGATTTCAAGGCTACGCAGAAGACGCTTCGCCTCTGGCCGTTCCTCACGCGCGTCATCGAGCACACCTATCTCGCCGATAACCACTCGAAGGTGATCCTGATAAAGTCCGCTGCCGGGCAGACAGTCTCTATCATCACTTCGCAGAACCTGACCCGTGGTAATCGTAACGAGTCCGCCATCGTCACCACCGATGAGCACGTCTTCGCTACCTTCCATGCTTCCCTTACCGATATCATGCACAACCATTCCGTTCCATTAAGCGAGTTATTCGCTCAAAAAATCGCTGAATAATGCAAGCAATCCACATCTCCACCGCCCAACAAATGATGTTGCGCCCCGATCCCGTGGATCTCGTCGTTTTCAAATCCGACGGCTCACTTGTCTCGTACCCCAATGTCATCTCCCTAAAGTACGATTTCTATAAGGGTACGCGAACCATCAAGTTCCTCCGCTCCAACGAAATCCGCACCGTCCGCGATGTCTGCATCTCCCGCATCAACGGTTTAGAGGTTTTCCTCTAATTGGCACGGAATTGTAGCCCCTCTCCTTCTGCGTCTTTTCATATGCGCGCGCTATTAAGTACCTTTGCACCAAAATTTAATACCTATGGATTTTGGTTTTACATCCGTGGTAGATATACCACAACTCAAAGCCCGCGCGGTCTTCGTTACCGACACCACCACACTCTTCAAAGAGGATGGCGAGATTTCGCCTATTCAGTTGGATGACCACACCCAGTACATCCCTTGGGGCGCAGACAACCTCATGCCCTACAACGTCCTCAAGAAGATTGAAGCCGATGAAACGCTGACCACCTGCCAACAGTGGAACGCCGAAGTGTGCTACGGTCAAGGTCTCCAGTACGATACCTGCGAGTGTACCGCCGATGTCAAGAAGCAAATCACCGATTTCTTCTTCGAGAACAACATGGCGGATTATTTCCTCGGCGCTTGCCTCGATTTCAAACACTTCGGCTTCTGTGTCACCTTGATCATTCTTTCCAAGGATGGCACACGCATCACCACCATGCTCCGCAAGGAAGCCTGCAACTGCCGTTTCACTCCCGCTACTGCCGACGGCACAAGCAAAGAAATACTCTTTGCCAACTGGGAGCATTTCGTCAATCCGTCCGATGTAGAGCATATTCCGCTCCTCAATCTCTATAATCCGTGGACGGATCTGCAAACCCGCCTCAAGAACGGCACCAAGAAGCGCAAGTTTGCCATCGTTACGCGCATACCCACCGCGCGCAATACCTATTATCCTATACCGTACTACGCCGCTATCTTCCAATCGCGCTGGTATGATATCAAGCAACTCATCACCACCGCCAAGAAAGCCAAGCTTCAGAACGCTGCCCCTATCAAATACCAGATAGAGGTCAACGAACGCTATTGGGAGCGTATTTTCCGCGCTGAAGGCATCACCGACAATGTGAAGCGGATGGAGCGCGTCAAAGAGGAAAAACAGCGCATAATCGACTTCCTTACCGGCGCCGAGAATGCCGGTAAAGCCTGGTTCTCTTCCTTCGGGGTCAACCCCAACGGAGAAGAAAACCACGATGTCCTCATCAAACGCATCGACGACGCCAAGGAAGGCGGCGATTGGGAAACGGACATTCAGGAAGCAATCAACGTCATCTGCTTTACCATGCGCGTACACTCCAACCTCGTTGGTTCAGTTCCCGGCAAGAGCCAGTCGAACAACTCCGGCTCGGATAAGCGCGAACTGTACACCATTGCGCAGGCCCTGCAGAAGCCCTACCATGATCTGCTTTTCTATCCTCATCAACTCCTCATCCGCTTCAACCACTGGGATAAGGCATTTCCCACATGCCCCTTCATCCAACTCACTACCTTGGATGAGCACAAGGATGCCCGGAGCGTCCTTCCGAAAACGGAAGGAGCGGCCTCCGCCGAGGATGGCAACAAATAACCTAAACGCCTAATTCTATTAACTATGTTAATACAGAACGATACAGAGCTTCGAAAGTACCTTCCTAACGCTCTTACCACCGTAGAGGGCGAAACGCCCTTGTACGACAAAATCGCACCTTACTTGGTCAAAGCCCATACGTGGCTATCCAAGCACTTCACCGGCATGGATATCCTCACGGAGTTGGAAGCCGCTGAAGAAACCGACCCGCTGCGCTCGCTTTGCGCCCATATTGTCGCCGTCGATGGATTTCGGCGAGCCATTCCATCGCTCGACCTCATCCTGACCCCCAACGGCTTCGGTATTGTGTCCAACCAAAATGTCGTTCCGGCAAGCGCGGATCGTGTGAAGCGGCTCATCGACTCGCTCCTCACAAACCGCGATAGTCTCGTAAACGACTTGCTCGACCAACTTGCCAAACGCCCGGACTGGCCGGACACCCCGCAAGGACAGTTCTTCGGGGCAAGCCTTTGGCCTGACCTCGAACTGGCACACCTTGCCGGGTACAATGCTGAACAATGGGCGCATTACCAGTCCCTCCGTTTGCAGGTCCTCTCTATCGAGCAGGAACTGGCAGAGCACTTCGTTTCGGAGGAACTGATGTCGAGGCTACGCCGTAACATGCTCACGCAGCAAGTCACTCCGGAAGAGCGCACCATCATTGATGCCGTGCGCCAAACAACTCTCGAAATGCTTGCCGGAAAAACGCTTGATTACAAGCGGATGTTTTCCACCGTCCAGCGCATCCGTACACGTCCTGCAACGTTCCCGGAATGGCAGGATTCCTACACCGCTATGCTCTTTTGCCGTCCATCCTTCGAGAACCACAAGGATTCCGGAGGCTACTGGTGGTAATCGTTCACTAAACCCTAAACGCTAAACCCTAAACTATGAATGTAAACATTACATTACCTACCTGCTGGCAGGAGTTAACGCTCTCGCAACTGCGCTACATCTTCTTCCTGCTCACGCAGAACTATTCTGCTGCCGAGATAAAGACCTACGCGCTTATTCGGTGGGCACCGCTTACCCTTGTGGAAAAAGCCGATGACGGCATTTTCTGTCACTTCGAGGGCCGACCGTGCTTCTTAACCACCGAACAGATAGCTGCCGCTATCCAACATCTGTCTTGGCTCGACCAGCTGCCACTCGTTCCCGTCCGCATTCCTTCGCTCGGAAAGCTTCAAGCGGTAGAGGCTGACCTCTCCGGCCTGACTTTTGAAGCCTTCCTCATCCTCGAAAACCTCTATCAAGGTTATCTCGTCACGAAGAACGCGGATCTCCTTTCCGAAATGGCAGCCTACTTATACCAATCCAAAGAGCCGGTCAAACTCTCCGCTGAAGAAGCCGTCTCTATCTTCTATTGGTATGCGTCCGCCAAGCAGATGTTAGCGCGCCGTTACAAGCACTTCTTCGTCAGCAGCGATGTCAATGCGCAGTCCGAATCCATGCAAGAGCGCCTGCAGCAATCTATGAACAACCAGATTCGCGCGCTCACTAAAGGCGACATTACGAAGGAAGCACAGGTCCTTCGCATGGATGTACACCGCGCGCTCGTCGAGTTGGATGCGCAAGCGCTCGAATACGAAGAACTCAAGAAAGAATCCGCTAAACCCTAACCGCTATGACAACTGTATCGAACTGGGACGCAACCTCATTTTTCGAGCGTCTCACCGACACAAATATCCTTGCCCGGAACAAGAAGTTTCGCTTTTGTAAAGTGAGCGGTCTGCAAGGCTTCGAGGATGCCCTCGCTGCTATGCAGACCACCACTGCCTTCGTCTGCGTCTCTGACACCGCCGAGGGTTACACCGAACTCAACAACTCTCCCCGCACTCGAAGAGTCAAGACGGTCTTTTTCGCCATGCGTCACCAACTGGGAAACATGGCAGCCCGTCTTGATTGCTTCGATACCATGCGGGAACTGTTCCGGCAATACATGTCGGTGCTTATCCTGGAGCAGACCAAGCTTCAGGAACGCTCCCTGTATCTCGATCCGCGCATCCGCTTCTCCGAGATACCCGAATACTTTGCGTCCGGTTGCGCCTGCGCTTCGTTCCAAATCGCTGTCGATATCTATACCGATCTTCGATTTAATCAGTCCGAATGGCTGTCGGAAGCAGCACAGCCGGAGCTTTCTCCCGATGAACCGTCAGAAGCACCGGCGGATACCGTTCAACCTTAAACATTCAACCTTCAACGTTATTTAGCATGACCTACACCGAAGAACAACTACAGCAAATTGACCAATTTGCCTCTATCTACCTCCGTCCTACGGACATAGCCGTCATTCTCGGTGTCCGAATTGAGGAGTTTAAGCAGGACATCCAAGACGAGTCCAATCCGGCATTTACGGCGTACCGCCATGGGAAAGCATTAAGTAAAGTACAGCTCCACCAGCAAGAAATGACCCTTGCCAAGGTGGGCTCGCCGCTTGCTTTGCAGACGGCTCGTGAGAACCTTTTAGACATGGAGGACGATGAGTAATGGCAAGACCGCAAACCATAGAAATTTGTAAGCGTGACCTCTTCACGGAAGAGACTGCCTTATATGAAATCTACCCGGAAGAGACCGTACAACGGCTGCTCCGACTTCGGGAGGAGTATACGTGGTTTTTAGCGAACCCCGACGCTAAAGACCGTGTCTTTATCTCCGAGGTACGCTCCCGCTTCAATTTGGGAGTTACGCAGGCGTATGCCGACCTTTCGGTTATTAAGGCTTTGTTACCTACGCTCTCGCAGGCTTCGCGTGACTTTCATCGCTATCGCTTCAATGAGATGATACTGGAGACTTATCAGATGGCTAAAGCGCGTAAAGATACAAAGACCATGGAGAAAGCTGCCGCTTCTTATGCCAAGTTCAATCGTGTAGATTTGGAGGACGAGCAGGCAGTGCCTTATGAGATGATAGTTGTGCAGCCGTTCACGGCTACCGACGACCCGACCGTGCTCGGTATCAAGCCCATCCCGAACTTGCAGCAGAAGATAGACCAGATGATCAAGCACTATGGCGCAGAGACGATTGACATCGAGGATATCGACTACGAGGAGCCGGACTTGGAGGAAGAGTTATGGACGCCCAAGAAAGAGGAGGTAGCACATGACGAGTAAGCGCGTATATTTCAATACCCCGCAGCGGCTGACGCAACTCATCGGCGCGAACACAACTGTCATCGTTGCCGGGCGACGTACCGGCAAAACGGACTCTATCGCCTCTCCCTTCGTGCTACGCAACATGCAACGCATGCCGGGAAGCACTGGCGGTATCGTCGTACCCACGTTCAAGCATGGTCTGACCAACACCATTCCGGGCCTTCTCGCCGCTTGGCGTCGATGGGGCTTGCTGCCTAACATCCACTATGTCGTAGGCAAGAAGCCGCCCAAGTCCTTTGGCACGGCCATCATCGAGCCTACCGATTTCGAGCACGTTATTTCCTTCTATAACGGCTCGCGTGCTATCATTATTTCGCAGGACCGCCCAGGCTCTTCCAACTCGCTTACGCTCTCTTGGCTCCTGATCGACGAAGCCAAGTTCATAGATTATGAAAAGTTGAAAGAGGAAACACTTCCGGCTAATGGCGGTATCAAGTCCTACTTTGGCAAGCACTCCTTCAATCACTCCATAATGATACTGTCGGATATGCCGCAGTCCAAGAAAGGATCTTGGTTCTTGCACTACAAGCAGAAGATGGACGTGGAGCTTATCCGGACGATTGAAGCCACCGTCTATGAGATTTGGCGATTGAAGCAAAAGGTCAAGGAGGCTATTGCTGCAGGCCAGATGCCGCCGGAATATCTCCGCAAGAAGATACGCCACCTTGATAAGCAGCTCAATCAGATGCGCTCCGTAGCCGTTTACTACAAGGAGTATTCCTCTATCGAGAACTTGCAACTCCTGGGCGAAAACTACATCAAGCAGATGAAGCGTGATCTTACTCCGCTTACCTTCCAAACCTCAATCCTGTGCAAGCAAATCGGCATTGCAAAGGATGGCTTCTATTCGTCGATGAGGGAGTCTCATAAGTACGACGCATCCAATTTTGAGTACTTGGACACCGTTTGGATGTCCAATGTAGTTGGACAAATTGGAGAGGTTCAGACCGACATTTTTACCTCGCAGGCAGACCGTGACGTGAACCCCGACGCACCCATTTGTATCGGTATGGATTACAACGCAAACATCAACTGGATCGTTGCCGGGCAACCTTCCGGAAACCGATTAAATGTGCTCAAATCCTTCTACGTCAAGTTCGAGAGAAAGCTTCCCGCGCTGGTTGATGACTTCTGTAATTACTATTCAGAGCATCGTAACAAAACGGTCGTTTTTTACTACGATACAACCGCGCTCGGAAGCAACTACGCCGTTAATACACAGGATTTTAGGTGGGTTGTCATTCACGAGTTTGAGCGTCACGGCTGGCAAGTCCAGGATGTCTATTTAGGCAACCCCATGCGCCACGATGAGAAGTACCTGCTCATCAACCAAGCCTTCCAAGGCAAGCAGCGTCTCATGCCGTTTTTCAATCGTCAGAATAACGATGATCTTATCCTCGCCATTCAGTCTGCAGGAGTACTCAACGGACGCAACGGCTTCCACAAAAACAAGTCCGGCGAGAAGCTGGCCGAGTCCGAGGAAGACCTCCTCGAACACCGTACCGATGGCACTGATGCCTTCGATACACTCTATATTGGGTGCGAAAAGTTCCCTCAAGAGGTCATTTCGAGCGTAAATTACTCCGGAATCGGCTAATTTTCTGTCGATTTTGGAGCAATTTTGCCCGATTTCGTGAAAAAAATGAAGATTTTTTGCATTTTTTTCAAAACTGTCCAAAGTAATTGGACACTTATTTTGTAACTTTGCACCGGATTTGGCAGATGGCGCTTTCTTCTCTCGCATAGTGCGCGCAGTCGATGCACCGCTGAACCAAATCAAAGTGCGAACAAAGCATGAAGTTACAAAAAAAATCGGGCAGGCTCGAAGCACAGTAAGGCCTACCTCAGTCCAAAGACGGCAGCGCGACACCTTCGCCGGTTGCTCAAGCGTCGTCGGAAGTTGGAGGCTACCGATCGCCTCTTGTGTGAAAAACTTCGTCAGGTTCAGGAGCGGATTGATGTTATTCAATCCGGACTCAAGCCAAGCTAACGAGGACACATTTCTGGAGGTGTGAGGTTACTTTTTCTTCAAAAAAGTATGCAATACCGCACATTTTGCGTCTCAAATCGCGAAAAGTTGCCGTTTTTCTTGCATATGTGGAAAAATTTTTGTAATTTTGCACGCTTTTTCGTGAGCACGATATTCGACCATTAGGGAGAATATCTCTCTGGAAAGGACATTGACATGTTAGAAAAAGACGTTTGCTATCCGTCACGACTAAAGGGACACGTTGACGAACGGAATACGCGAGCGCAAGCGCTTACACCTCCGGTGTGGGCTGTTTGCTGTATTCCGTTGGCTGTGTCCCAAACTATGCCTTGTCGTGGCAGCACTCAGTCCGCACCTTTTTCTGAAATTATGACATTATGGCAGATATAGAAGTTATCACATTATCTCAGGCGGTTGAAACAATCAAGACCGCCATCCTGCAAAGCCAAGCACGTGCAGCAAGGAGTGTTAGTGCCAACCAATTAGCACTCTATTTCTCTGTTGGCGGGTATATATCGCTCAATACACGTCAGCAACAATGGGGAAGCGGAGCGATCAAATCGATAAGCGAAACCTTGCAGAAAGAGTTACCCGGACTTCAAGGATTTAGTGCTGAAAGCATCAATAAAATGCGCCGATTCTACGAAGAATGGTCGGCTATTGTATTTCAGTCGCCGCTGGCGACTAAAACTGAAAATGCAATTCAACAGCCCATGGCTGGCGAAATTCAGTCGCCGGTGGCGACCCAATTGCAACTTACACCTTCTCGCCTTGATTTCTCACGAGACGTATTCGACGTGGAAATGGCTCATGATTTTCTCTCGATTAGTTTTACACATCACATGGAAATTCTCTTCAAGACCGAGACATTGGAGCAACGCCTATTCTACATCCAAAAATCCGCTGAGTTCAATTGGAACAAGTACGAACTACGCGACCAATTGAAGAAAGACCTGTACGGTCATCAGTCTTTGATGCCCAACAATTTTCTAAAGTCGCTTCCAAAACACTCACAGGCGCTTAAAGCGATAGAGATGTTCAAAGATGAGTACCTGCTGGATTATATCAATGTGGAGGAACTCAACGTGCGTGACAAATCGGATGTAGATGAGAAGATTGTAGAGCAAGAAATCGTACATAACGTAAAGAACTTCATCATGATGTTTGGTCACGACTTTACATTTGTCGGCAATCAATATCACTTGGAGAAGTTCGGCGAGAATGAGTTTATCGACCTGCTTTTCTATAATCGTGAGTTGGCTTGTTTGGTGGCGGTTGAATTAAAGAAAGGGAAGTTCAAACCATCGTATTTAGGTCAATTACAATCTTACTTACAGATTTTGGATACCGACATCCGCAAGCCGAATGAGAATCCATCGATCGGAATCATTCTTTGTCGCGAAGCGAACAAGGCTTATGTCGAGTTCGTTATCCAGAAGTATGACAGCCCCATGGGAGTTGCAACTTACAAAACGGCAGCTGACATGCCGGAAGAACTCCGCAAGGCATTACCGGATGAGGAGCAATTGAAAGAGTTACTTTCCGGTGACAGATGATAAAGTACATAGGAGCGAGAATGTTCACATAGAAAGTTCATATAGGCAATAGCCCTTCGGGGCAGACGGGGTATTAGCTCATCTGGCTAGAGCGCAACACTGGCAGTGTTGAGGTGAGCGGTTCGAGTCCGCTATACTCCACAAAATAATGACCAAATATTATTAACCACAAACGACCAAAATTATGGCAAGCATTCAAGACATTCACGCGTTGGAAGAACGAATCTACGACGCAGTACAAGAGTACCTAGACAATCCTGATGGGTACGAGAACGCGACACTTCATGTCTATTTAGACAAGGATGATATGGAGTACCGCGCAGAAATGGAAGACAATCTCCAAGGAACCGAGGATGACGGTATCTATCCGGTAGCCGACCTCATCCGCGATGGAGAGCCTGACAATGACAAGGCGAGTGACATCGCCAACAGTTGGATCTTCCTTGATTAACAAAACCGCTCAACCACGAACGACCAAAAATGAGCGCAGAGAATTATGGCAACGAAATCCCTGCAGGTGGTGGCTTTGGTCGGCCTGTGGCACCTGCCGGGTGTTGCCTTTGAAATGATAATAAGTTAAATTATTGATATGGTACCAACATTTGAAAAATTCTTGTATCCGTTCCTGCTTTCTTTGAAAGACGGAGAGTTGACTATTAACCAGATGCGAGAGAAGATAACTGACTACTTTCATTTTACGGAAGAAGATCTTCAAGTGCGCACTAAAAGTGGTCGTGTTACGCAAGTAAACGACCGTATTGGATGGGCCCGCCAATATTTCCGTCGTGCTCTTCTCATTGACATCCCTAAGAATGGAACATATTGCTTGACTGAAAAAGGCAAGGATTTTCTGAGAAAACACCCCCATAGCATTACTATTAATGACCTAATGGAGATTCCTGAATATGCAGCATATAATGTAACGCATAAACCATTTAGTGGAACTTCATCTATGGTGAGTGAGGAAGCCCTAACGCCCGATTTGCAATTGGATCAGGTTTATAAAATGTATCAGAAGAATATCGCGGCAGAGTTATTGGATAAGGTACTGACACTTATCTCACCACGAATCTTTGAACAGCTGGTAGTTGATCTTTTAGTCGCTATGGGTTATGGAGATAAAGACTCGGCGCAAGTAACACAGTATTCAAAGGATGGTGGTATTGATGGTATCATCTATGAGGATAAATTAGGCTTGGATAAGATATATGTTCAAGCCAAACAATGGAAAAATCCTGTTGGAAGTAAGGAAGTACAGCAGTTTTCTGGTGCTTTAGCTGGTAAGAAAGCGCTCAAGGGAGTTTTTATTACTACGAGTTCTTTCACAAGTGGGGCAATTAAATTTGTGGAGACTGTTTCTAATCAAAAAATCATCTTGATTGATGGTGAAAGATTATCTCTACTGATGTTCCAGTATAATATCGGAGTTCAACCCGACAACGTTTATATAACAAAACGTATTGATAACGATTATTTTGGAGAATAAGATGCCTAAAAAGGATAAAATAGAATCGCAGATTATCAATGCAGAGTGCACTGCCACAATGCAAGGTTTTGCAGACGATAGCATTGATTGTATTATTACTGACCCTCCATACAATTTAGGGTTATTTATGCACAACCGCAATACCAACCTAAAGAAGATGAGAGAGAACCAGTTTGCTTATGCAGGTTGGGATAATCTTGAGTTTGATGAGTGGCAACAGAATATGCGGTTATGGCTTCAAGAATGTAATCGGGTTTTGAAGAAAAAAGGGACTTTGATTATCTTCATGGCCATCATTAAAGTTGGAGATGTTATTAAATTAGCCGAAGAGGCAGGTTTCTATTATAAGACTACTGGCATTTGGCATAAAACCAATCCTATGCCACGAAATATGAAGATTCAATACGTGAATTCTACAGAGTGTTGGATCTACTTTGTGAATGAAGGGACTTCTGGCACATTCCATAACAACGGAAAGGTATGCCACGACTTTATGGAATCTTCTGTTTGCCCATTGTCAGAAAAGACTTTTGGCAAACATCCCACCCAAAAGCCGCTTTCCATAATGAAACAACTTATCGAAACACTAACTAATCCTGACGATGTTGTGCTCGATTCGTTCATGGGAAGTGGATCTACTTGCGTCGCTGCAAAACAATTGGGTCGCAGGTATATCGGTATTGAACTAAATGAAGAATACTATAACATTGCGAAAGCAAGATTAAATGCACTTGATGAAAAATGATTGTAGGTGATTTATTTGCTGGTGTAGGCGGCATGTCCGAAGGCTTTAGACAGGCTGGCTTTGAGATTGCTTTTGCTGTGGAATTTGACAAAGACATTGCTAAGGCTTATCAACTGAACCACAAAGGCACAGATGTTTATGCGGAAGACATTTGTCAAATTGACGTGGAGGCTCTTCATAGAAAACATCCACATATTGACGTGATCATAGGTGGACCTCCCTGTCAGGGCTTTTCGCAAAAAGGAAAACGATTGAGTCTCGATGACCCTCGTAATTTCTTGTTCCAGCAATACGTGAGATTCGTGAAAGAATTCACGCCTAAGTATTTTGTATTGGAGAATGTTCCCAATATAATAACGACTTCCGATGGTTATTTCAAAAACCAAATTGTAGAAGCATTTGAAAAGTTAGGCTACCAAGTAAAATACGGAGTCTTGACTGCCACTGACTTTGGTGTGCCACAAGACAGAAGAAGAGCTGTCTTTATTGGAGAATTGGGAGAGAACACGATAGATCTTCCTAAGCCAAACGGAAGGCACACAACCGTAAAGGAGGCTATTTATGATCTGCCATTTATAGCATCTGGTGAAGGTGAAGAAACCTCTAAATATGACAAGCAGCCAACTACGGAATATCAAAAGGAAATGCGTAGAAACAGTAAGGTACTATATAACCATGTTGCTACCGCACATTCTAAGTTAGCACTAGAGCGATTGGCTTTAATTCCGAAGGGTGCAGGCAAAGAAGTTCTTCCTCCGGAACATCGCACCAAGTCTATCTATAGTGGCACGTGGTGTCGTTTACTCGAAGATGGTATCGCTGCAACTATCACCACGCGTTTCGATACTCCTTCTTCCGGTCGCTTTACACATCCTATTTTAGATAGATGTTTAACAACTCGTGAGGCCGCGAGAATACAATCCTTCCCTGATGACTTTATCTTCTATGGCACAAAGACAATTCAGATGAAGGAAGTTGGCAATGCTGTACCGCCATTATTGGCTAAGGCTATCGCCCTTGAAATAGTTAAAAACGAAAACTTATAAGATATGGCAAACTATCCAAGTCAACTAAGAGAAAGAGATGAACTCAATCTTAGATTAGGAATCAAATCCTCATTGTCGCAATTGCGTTCCGTTATTGCTTCGTTGTATGTTATCTATGTAGCTAACGACAAGCAAGCGCAAGTGACATATTCAAAGGAGAGTATCAACGGAAGTCTGACTTCTATCAAGTTAGAAGATAATCTTGCACAGCAGATAGATACTAAATTCCCTGCTGCAGAGAAGATTTCTTCTTTGGTAAACAAGACCCCGTTATTCACTGCTCAACTTGAAGCGTTACAAGTTGGAATCGAGTTGTTCTTCCATTTGGCGAAGATTAATTTCGTGGCTTCTGGCTTGTCTGAAAGGACAGGATCCAGCCGTTTCCAAAAGAAGTTAGCTTTTGCTACTAATATGATTTTGGTTGACTTGTACTTGTCAAGCCACTCGAGCGAGGATGTTAGCAAACTCCTTGCAGCATGGCTAGAGGACAAGCCTTTTGCTTCTAAGTTGGAAGACGGTCTGAAGATGTTGCTGAATACCTTTACCGAAGAGACCCAATACAAGATCCGAGACAATAATCTTGATGAAATTGTCTTTAACCAAGAGGGAGTATATGACACGGTTCTAAATGAAGGAGAGGCTATTAGCAAAGATGGCAATGAGCCTGTAGGACCATTCCGTATCTACAAATCTTACGTTGCTTCTGGTATGCACCCATATCTTATAGAGCAGAAGCAAGAGTTTAAGTTGAACGAAAGTGTTTCACGTGCAGACTTGAAGAACTATGCACAATTGGTAAGCACGGCTTTGGATATTACTCCACGTAGGACGACCATCGAGAGAGAAGTCGCACCTTCTATAGTAGTTGCAAACACTTCTCCTCTCAATGAACCTAATCAAGTTATTTACTTTGGTGCACCCGGCACGGGAAAAAGCCACACAGTGAAAGGTTACACTAAAGACCTTCCTGAAGGCAATGTATTCCGTACTACATTCCATCCGGATAGCGACTATTCTACTTTCGTGGGTAGTTACAAACCGACTAAAGAAAAACGACCAGTGCGCAATGTGGCAGGCGATATTGTAAAACAAAATGGGCAGGAAGTATATGAGGAAGCTATCACTTACAACTACATTCCGCAGGCTTTCACAAAGGCATATATTCGCGCTTGGCAAACCGAGGAGCCAGTTTTCCTTGTGATTGAAGAAATCAATCGCGGAAACTGCGCTCAAATCTTTGGCGATTTGTTCCAATTACTTGACCGCAAGAACAATATCTCGGAATATCCCATCAAGCCGGACCACGACCTTGGCTCATATTTCAGCGAGCAGTTCAAGGAATACGGCTGTGTCGCATCGGAAGATTCTGCTATCTTCAAGGGTGAGGAGCTTTGCTTACCGGCAAACCTCTATATATGGGCAACAATGAATACCAGTGATCAGTCATTGTTCCCGATTGATAGTGCCTTCAAACGTCGTTGGGAGTGGAGATATATTAAGATTGCCAAACCGATAGACAAGGAAACGGGCAATCCGTTTGATTGGCATATTGAAGGCAATACCGATTGGTGGCAGTTCCTTAAGAAAATCAATGCCATCATCAACAAGATGACCAATTCCGCTGACAAACAACTTGGTTATTTCTTTGCCAAAGCTGATGATGCCGGAGAAATCAAATATGACCGATTTGTGGCCAAAGTTTGCTTCTATCTCTGGAATGACATCTTTAAGACCTACGCGATGGACGATGTTGAAACCGATTTGTTCAAGTACAAATACCAAGACGAGGACGGACAGGAGAAGATAGGTAAGCTCAATTTTACGGAGTTTTTCGATGAGAACGGTAAGGTAGTACCGGGCATTGTACAGCAGTTCATCGAGAATGTGATGAAATGGAACGACAACAGCAAGCAGGAATAAGCGATGTACATTATCTTCGAGGAACATCAGTACAACGCTGACTCCGTCAAAGACGTTCTTCGCGGTATCAGTGAGTTGCAGGATGTTGACAAGATGGTCAGCGTCAGCTATGTCGGCTATTACTACGAGCCGCATATCCATGACTGTGTATTTATCTTGCCGAAGGTACTTTTGAACGAGCAGGACCAATTAGTCATCGGTGAAGGTATGACACTTGACCCTGCCAAGGTCATTACACCGCAAGGTCAAAACAAGTACCTCACGCAGGAGTACCGCAAGTTCCTCTATGAGTTTGCAGTATGGATTTACCGCACGATAGCCGTCTATCATCTGCAGAACCAAAGTTCGCAGGCTATCTATTATCGCCGCTTGCCCCAGTCAGGAGCAGGCTCGCGCCATAAGGCAAACACATATCTTGACATCATCCTTTCACTCATCCAGTTCAACAACGAGAACCAAGATTTCTTCCTTTATACTGTGAAGAATATCCACTCCGGTTTCAACAAAATCAATTGGACACGCACCATATCCAACACACCGGCACACTTGCAAGACAATGTGCCGTTATATCTCAATCCGGTCAATAAGAAACGGCAAATCAACTTCGATGAGGAGTTATTTGTTATCTTCTTCTCCATACTCAACTACATCAACGAAGAGTATGGTTTCCGCACGCCCATCAGTCTGCAATATGAGCTGCTTACAAAAGCGCAATTCGAGATATACCGCCGTGGGTATGGGCGCACACGCTTGCGCGAGATACGCTACAAGTATTTCTCCGACAAAACACTGCTCCTTTGGGATTTGTGTTATGCTTTCTTCGATAGCAGCTATCAGTTGGCGGTGAACACCGACAATAAGGAGTATCTGCTTGCCAAGAAATACAACATCATCTTCGAGGCGATGATTGACGAACTCATCGGCACACCGCACAATGAGATACCTAAAGGACTGGCAGAGCAGGACGATGAAAAACGAGTCGATCACCTTTATACCGACCTTGCACTTACCTCGTCCGAGACGGAGAAACGAGAGGTATATTACATCGGAGATAGCAAATATTACAAGATGTCCACCTCCCTCGGAAAGTCATCCATTGCCAAGCAATACACCTATGCACGCAATGTCATCCAGTGGAACATTGACATGTGGAAGGATAACGCAGAAGGCAGACGTATGCGTAATGAGACTTCGGACGAGTTTCGCCGTGTACGTTTGCGTCCGGATAGCATCACAGAAGGCTACGACATCATCCCGAACTTCTTCCTCTCTGCGGATGTTGACCCGCTGCGTCAATACAATAGAGGTACAGATGCAGATGGTCACGACCTCAACATCCATCCGCGCATTGAGAACGGAGAGGAGAAAACCTTTGTTCAGAGCCATTTCGACAATAGGCTTTTCGACCGTGATTCATTGTTGCTCCTATACTATGATGTCAATTTCTTGTTCATAGTCCGCATGTATGCACGTAACAACGCAGCTGAAAAAGCGGAATGGAAGGCTAAAGTGCGTGAGGTATTCCGAAAACGAATACAAAAGATACTTGCAGACAAGTACCATTTCTACGCACTTGCTCCCAAGCCGCAGACATATGCCGAGGGATATATGCAGGATAATCTGAAGACACTCATCGGCAAAGTCTATCAGCCGTTTGATAATCCGGAAATGTACGTGCTTGCACTCGATAATCAAGATCCGCAACGCGACAATGCCGAGGTTTTGCAAACTCTGGGTGAGCATTTCTTCATCACAAATCAAGGAGCATACATGATAGGTCAAGACCCCACTTTGCAACTCCAAGCAGCAGGATATACTCAAGGAGCAGACGAGCCGGTTTTTGCTGATGATTATATTTTGCTTTCAACTATAGATAAAGTAGCCAACCCCAATGCAGATGAGATATTGGAAGGCAAAGCAGATAGATTTATATCGGGTTATCATCCAAGCGAGAGAGTAGATTTACAATCTATAAAATATGTTGCTGCTCTTAATAATCATCGTGCGAATGGTGCTTATCAAGTGCGCTCCATTAATATTGCTTACATTGAAGGTGCTCTACGTTTGAAATTTAATTTGGGCGAATACCACAACTTCAAGCAACCTATTATATATGGAATAGACAAGCAGGCTGCAACTGGTATAACCCTTAATGTAGCCCAACTTGCAGACCGAGCTGATATTAGCCCGACTCCGAAACGGTTTACAGCATTTTTTGAATAATAACCTATGCACATCTACGTAGCATCCTCTTGGAGGAATACATATTATCCCGAAGTGGTACAGGCTTTACGAGACGCAGGGCATGAGGTATACGACTTCCGCAATCCACCGACCGGTGATCCCGGATTCCATTGGACGGATGTCGATCCGAACTGCATGGATTGGTCTCCTGCGGAGTACCAAGCCAACCTCACTCATCCGTTAGCTGAGCGGCAGTTCACGAACGACATCGAGGCGATGACTGCTTGCGATGCATGTGTCTTGGTTCTTCCTTGTGGCAGATCCGCACACACAGAAGCCGGATGGTTTGCCGGGCAAGGCAAAAAGGTGTATGCCTTTATTCCAGATAAAGATAGTTTTGAACCCGAACTGATGTACAAACTATTTAATAAAGTTTGTATCAGTTTAGAGGAGTTAATTAAGGAATTAAATTAAATCACAATATGGAAGAGAACAAACAGGGGTACGTTGATACTCCGGAACGGATTGACGCGTTTCAAGATGCTATCTGGGATAGCGGCTTGAGTATGCGGGCAAAGATTGCAATACACGGAATGTGTGAAACTCCCGCGCAGTTGAAGGAGGTAATTGATAACGACTTTACCGGTCGCCGTTTCTATGGCATTGGCGTGAAAACTAAAGCAGAGATTCGTTCATTTTTCGATAAGTTCGAGAAAGAACATCCAGCAGAAGCCTATAAGGAACTTTCTCCTCGCGAGAAGATGTCGTACAATCTGCATCGGAATATAGATGAATTGACGGATGAGGAGGTAAACTTCATCCTCAATTATCACGATGAGAAGGGACATTATCCCATGTTCTATATCTTAACGAAAGTCTTTGAGCATACCGAAAGATATTCTTTCATGGTTGCTCGCGACTACATGGGAATATGTGGAGTGCGCAGGACGCATGAGCAAATCAAAGAGTTGTACGACATCAGCAATGATGCCACTCGTAGAGGCATTGACCGGTCAATGCGGTACGTTCAGGAGGTAGCCGCACAAATCGCTCGTATCATTGGCGACGATTGGGAAGCGTATGCTGATATGTTCACCACTCCTATTATCAATCCGGATGACATTGTTGCGCCTTTCGAAGAATTGAAGAAGGCTGAAAAGTTGACGATGGATTTTGATTGCTTCTTGCATATATGCGGTGTTACCATCGGCAAGTTATGGATGCATAAAGAGAGAGGTGCAATATGGTTGGTTAACAAGGACGATACCCATCTGTTCTGTTACGACTGGATGCTTCGCGATCTTCGTGCAGCGAGACGTATAAAGAAGAATGAGTTCTTCGACCTATCCGAGTACTGCCGTAATCCGGAGAATTGGCGTGGTGGTAAGGTAAAACGCAATGCTGTTCCTACAGTTATTGAGTTGTGCAAGCGCATTGTCGCTCATGTGTTAGGTCTGAATGCAGAAGGCAATAAAATCATTCTTGCAAACAAGAAATAACATTACATTGCCATGACCAGCGGTAAGTTACTCAAGAAATACTTTTGGTTCTTGCGAGCCTTTCAGTCCGGACCAATCACCAGAGCGGAGATTAGCAGACGGTGGCTCAGTTCGCCCATGAACGACGACAAGAAGGCTCTTGCTCGCAGTACTTTCTACCACATGAAGAATGAGTTGGAGGATTTGTTCGACGTGAGCATAGCCACCGACGAAAAAGGCGAGTTCTATATCGAGCAGTCTTTCAAAGAGAATGAAGAGTTCCGCAAGTGGCTTCTCAATAGCCTTGCTGTGGAGAGTTCGTTGGAGGACTATGCCAACATGCACGGACGGATCATGTACGAAACCATCCCCGGAGGAGTGCAGTACCTGCAAACTGTCGTGGACGCCATGCAGCTCTGCTACCGTCTTATCATCCGCTATGGCAGTTTCTCCCATGAACCGCGTGAGTTTATCTTCGCCCCGTACGCAGTCCGTATCTACAAGCAGCGCTGGTATGCAATTGGTGAAAGCTCGGATCACCCGGGCGAGATACGCACGTACGCTTTTGACCGCTTCATGCAAGTCTCAACTACCAATTCCACCTACAAGGTTCCTGATGGCTTTGACGTGAAGAAATACTTTGCTGATTGTATCGGCATGACCAAGGGAACAGCTGAAGAGGTGCAAGATATAGTCGTACGCGTCGCACGCAAAGGCGTTTCGTACTTGCGCACGCTTCCGCTCCACAAGTCGCAGCAGGAAATCAATACTACACCTGAGTACTCCGATTTCCAGTTCCATCTTGCACCGAACTTTGAGTTTATGCAGGAGATTTTAGGACGTGGCGACGAAGCCGAAGTGCTTTCGCCGCAACCTCTACGCGACAAGTTCGCAAGGATCATCTCCAATTTACACGCTAAATATACCAAATAATATGATACGCTTAAATTGCTTTTTTCAGGCCGCTGATAGCGACCAGTACAAGGATGCTCTGCGTGCTGCAGTAGCTTTGACCGAGAAGTCCCGCAATCATGCCGGGTGCATCGCTTATGATGTATTCCAGAGCGCGACCCGCTCTGACGTGTTTATGATTTGCGAAACTTGGAAGGATCAAGCTTCGCTCGACCTTCACTCCGCAACGCCGGAGTTCAAGAAACATGTCGCCGAGATTGTGGCATGCGGACAAATGAAGTTGGAACGATTTGAATTTTGATGACTATGATAGTTACCACCACACCGACCATTGAAGGTCACACCATTAAGGAGTACAACCTTGCAGCATTGCTTTATCCCGACGTTGTTAGACGGCAGATACATCGTGTATCGTTTCTTGTCGTTTCTGCCGTTGACGCTCATCCTCTGCTGGTATTATTACCGCAAGCGTAATCCACTACCTATCATGGTTGGCCATGCGCTGATTGAATTGGCGACAGCAGCACAGATAGTGGCAACCTCTTTCATTCCCGGACTATATCAAACCATGTGTGGGGTATGATTTTATGAGAAAATAAATGAAATACCTACTTTTAGGGATTGCAAATATCGTAAAAAAGCAG
>Ga0256405_10004460_pt1 | contig 26086 bp, 25 predicted proteins | sample RumenRJG_02DNA_FD_189096 | JGI IMG/M metagenome (GOLD analysis project Ga0256405, IMG submission 189096) | Bovine rumen microbial communities from Lethbridge, Alberta, Canada - RJG_02 | ecosystem: Host-associated > Mammals > Digestive system > Stomach > Rumen | place: Canada: Alberta... | reverse complement strand
TGTACTTGAAAGCATAGAAGATTTCTGTCAGGAGGCTCGTTCTTTGTCAGAGATTGCTGAGCATCTGGGCTTAGGCGACCGTTATAAAATGAAGAAGAAGTATATAGACCCGATTTTGGGCAAATATATAGAAATGACAATTCCGGATGCTCCTAATAGTAAGTTGCAAAAGTATATTCTGACAGATGCAGGGAGAGAGCTTGGCAAAATCAAACATTGATAGAGCATAGGGACTCGGATAAGACGGGTGGATTTTGATAGTATCGGTCATCGGCCTTATTATCAGTCGCTGGAGGATAAGTGCCATGGGATGCTCAATGCCGTGGAGCCAGGGACTGTGGCACCCATCCATCGGCACCCAACCAGGGATGAGTCTTTCGTTATCCTGCGATTTTTGGAAAAAATCAAGCTGATATTGAAAATCTTGGGAATTTTGAAGGCAATGCTGGTAGGAGAGAATCCAAGGTGAAGTGAACCCCAAAAGTTGGACGGATTAATTAATGATTTGATATTTGGAGAGCTCGGTATTGTGCCGGGCTCTTTCCGTTTAACCTCAGTTTGATTCTGTCATTGTTGTAATACTTGATATACTCATCCAACGCTGCTTCAAAGTCATCGATAGTATTCCAACGCTGCAAATATAGCAACTCTGACTCCATACGCTCCAATAGGTTCTCTATCATAGAGTTATTCTGGCAGATGCCTTTACGTGACATGCTATGAATTAACAAAATAAACTCGTTGTGCATTTTTGTACAACGAATTCTTGTATATATGGAATAATATTGGTTTATTTGCACAAAAATGTACATGTATGTTCTATTATAAGTTGGTGAAACATAACTCAAGCCGGAACTTAAGAGATATTCTGGTTGAACATATGCAAGAGAATGGAATTTCAGAACATTCTCTCGCTGATGTATTGAATATTGATAGACGTGCCCTTAATAAATTTATCAAAGAAGGTGCCGATCTTAAATTTAGTCAGGCGATACTAATAATGCGTTTCTTGAGAATGGAAGAGGAGGATTTTATTAGTGCATATGAGGGTACGATGTCTGATAATGAATCTTTTGATCTTGATAAGGCGGATACATTATCATATATATTTGACAAGTTTGATATACCAACCTTAAAAAGTATTGGTATCATTAAGAAGCGAACTACCATAGATTCTTACGAGGAACAATTGAAGTCTTTCTTTGGCTTTAATAATTCAATCATGGAATATGATAGTTTTATTAGGCACCCTGCTTTGTTCAGTAAATCTAAGCGCCAAATAGAAGAAAACAAGGCTAGAAAAATGCGGGACTTCTGGCTAAAATGTGCGGTTCATTCATTTGAAAAGATTAATAATCCATATGATTATGATAAGGATACGTTAATTGAATTCATGAAACATATTCAAGAATATACTGAAGATGTTGCTCATGGATATGAGAAGGCTGTAATGATTCTATATAGGTTAGGTGTTACTGTGCTAACTCAACCATACATGGAAAAGACAGGTGCTTTTGGCGTAACAATGATTATTGATGATAAACCATGCATCGTAATTACTGATATGCAAAAGAAGTATCACAAATTGTGGCTATCACTGATACATGAACTGTATCACGTAATCAACGATTATGATTTGCTGATTTCTGCATCTTACCATATAACAAGCGTTGATGAGCCTGATTTGCTATTCAATGAAGAAAAGGCAGATTTGTTTGCTCTAAGGGTTCTAGTTCCTGAAGATGTATTAGTCAATCTGGACCGTATAGTCAACTTTGAAATTAAAATGAAACAATTGGCAAAACAGCTCAGCTTGGATAGCTCTATATTGTATGGGGCATATTTGGATAACCTGCCAAAAGAAAGACAATCTGCAGGTTATAAGATGTTCTCACAGAATCTAAAGAGTACAGTCAGTGTGACAAGGACGATTTTCTTCAACTTTGTTGAAAAACAGAAACTTGACGACGCAATATCAGAAATAAAAGGAGTATTAAACAATATTAGAATAGCATAACAATGAGTACCATTTTATCTGTAGAAAAATTAGAACAGCTACAAACTGCTGTTGATAAAATCGTTGAAGCACGTCATGCCAATGAAAATGTATTTAGCAGTCAAGCTGCTAGTGAGGAGATTATTAAGACAATGGGTATTCCGGTTCAAGATCCTCAAAAGTCATATGAGTTATATTATCATAATATCCAAAAGGCTTTGCGAATGATTCTCCCTACAGGAAAACCGCAATCAAAAGTCGTTAGGGAACTTGTAGCCATTTTGTTGAGTCATAAGGAGAAAAATAATATTAAAGAGGGCGTGAGAGGAGCTGACTCCAGAATGGCTACCACCGAAGATATGTCAAATCTTATTGACGTCCTGAGTGAATGGTCTGAAAACCCTGATGATATCATGTCATTGATGCATATACTGTTAAATAAGAATCAAGAATTGGGTTATTGTCCTCAAGACAGACAGTTGAAAGATTACTTGTGATGTGTTTTTTTCATAAATTATACCTCAAAAGTAATACTGCTTTCGGTGCAAAAGAGTACGATTGACTTGGTTTAGCATATATTTGCCGATGTTATGATACGCACGATAGACATAACTAATGTTATTGCTGTTGATCTTAGATCCAGGTCAACTGTTCATGACTTGCTGCAATTGATTCAGAATAGCGGCGAGAAGAAGGTCGTGCTTGACTTTAGCAAGGTTGAATTTGCTACGCGCAGTTTTGTTGATGAATTCTATAACGTGTTTATCAAGAAACCTGTTGAGGGCATTGATGTTAAGTTTGAAAATATGCCCGATGAACTGGTTAAGATGCTTGAAGTTGTTAAGCAGACTCAGAACGGCAAACCGAGCCAGGAAAAGATTGCTGATGCTGAGTGCTTTGATACTGTTGAGGATTTTTGCAATTACTGTAGTCAGCTGGCGTATTGATGCGCTGGATTGACTTTTTTAATAAGCCCCTCAGGCGCGTCTTTCATGACAGCATACTTGAGGGGCGTTTTTTTGTTTTTTTGCGATCTTATAAGTATTTTCGGCCTTAGTTGAACCAATTAATGCTATTGAGATATGTTTGAACTGATTACATTGCCGTACGCTGCCAAGGATCTGGAGCCGGTCATTAGTGCTCAGACGCTGAGTTTCCATCATGGGAAGCATCTGCAGGGGTATGTGGATAATCTTAATAAGTTGCTGCCTGGGAGCGGCCTTTCTGAGGATTTGTCGCTGGAGGAGATTATGCGCAAGGCTAATCCGGCTGGTGGTGCATCGGCCAATCAGGCGGTGTTTAATAATGCGGGGCAGATACTTAACCATAATCTTTATTTTACGCAGTTTGCCGCTAAGGGCGTTGCTTTGGCCGATGACGGTGGCTTGAAGGCTCAAATTGTTAGGCAGTGGGGTTCTTATGAGGCGTTCCAGGCGGAGTTTGTGGCCAAGGGCGTGGGTTTGTTTGGCAGCGGATGGGTTTGGCTGTCTCGTGACGCCGACGGATCACTCGTGATTACGCAGGAGCCGGGCGCTTCAAACCCGGTTGTGCGCGGTCTCAAGCCGTTGCTTACGTTCGATGTCTGGGAGCACGCATACTACCTTGATTATCAGAACCGTCGTGCCGCCCATCTGGATGCTCTCTGGCAGATTTTGGATTGGAGTGTTATAGAAAAACGATACAAATGATACAATTGGGGACAGTCCCCTTTTGTATCATTTTTGAAAATAGTACAAAAGGGGACTGTCCCCAATTGTACTATTTTTGAGAAGTTATGCTGAAAGTTGGAGATAAGATGCCTCAGTTTGAGGTGGTGGACCAGGATGGTCAGGTGGTTCGGTCATCGGACTTTATAGGGAATGGCCGCAAGACGATTGTGTATTTTTACCCCAAGGACAACACGTCGGGCTGCACGGCCGAGGCGTGCTCGTTCCGCGATAATTACGCTGCGCTGACGGCTGCGGGGTACAATGTGGTGGGGGTTAGCAAGGACTCGGCCAAGTCTCACATGGGTTTCAGGGCCAAGTACGAGCTGCCGTTCAGGCTGTTGGCCGATACTTCTACGGAGATGCTGCAGGCGTTTGGTGCCTGGGGCGAGAAGAAGATGTACGGCAAGACTGTGCTGGGCACTCTGCGTCTGACCTTTATATTCTCGGAGGACGGCATCCTGGAGCGCATCATTGAGAAGGTGGACACTAAGAATGCTGCCTCCCAAATCCTGGAATAGTACAAAAGGGGACTGTCCCCTTTTGTATCATTTTGCTAAATTTGCAATATGATGGACAGAAAAATTACTGAGGGTTACATGCCGTTTTTGGGGCATGAGACGTACTACCGGATAGTGGGGGAGGCATCGGACAAGGCTCCGCTACTGCTGCTTCACGGCGGGCCGGGGAGTACGCACAATTATTTTGAGGTGCTGGATTGCATGGCCGACACGGGCCGGCAGGTGATTTCGTACGATCAGATTGGGTGCGGGAATTCGTATCTGGACGGGCATCCGGAGCTGTGGACGCTCAAGACGTGGATTGATGAGCTGATTGCCCTGCGCGAGTACTTGAAGCTGGATAGGGTTCATATCCTGGGGCAGTCTTGGGGTGCGATGCAGGCTATTGCGTATGCTGTTGATAATGAGCCGATTGGTGTGCAGTCGATGATTCTTTCATCGGGCCATGCATCGAGTTCTCTTTGGGCCAGCGAGCAGCATCGGCTTATAAAATATATGTCGGCCGAGGACCAGGAGGCTATACGTCGCGCCGAAGCCAGTGGTGCATGGGACGATGCGGACTATATCAGGGCCAATGAGCATTATTTTGAGCTGTTTGTGACTAGCGTGGATGATGGTTCGCCTGAGTGCTTGCGTCGGCCAAAGCGCTCTGGCACAGAGTCTTATCTTTATGGTTGGGGGCCTAATGAGTATCAGCCGCTGGGCAGTCTGAAGGATTTTGAGTACACGGACAAGTTGTGCCGGATTGGTGTGCCGACGCTGATTTGCAGCGGTACGCGCGATATTTGTACGCCGGTGGTGGCGTCGTCGCTTTATGAGAATATTCCGGGCAGCGAGTGGCATCTGTTCCGCGGCTCGCGCCATATGTGCTTTGTGGATGCTCATCGGGAGTATTGCGATGTCCTGACGGCCTGGCTCACTGCTCACGACTGAAAATGATACAAAAGGGGTCAGGCCCCAATTGTATCATTTTTTGAAAAATAGTACAATTGGGGCCTGACCCCTTTTGTACTATTTTGCTATCTTTGGGGTTATGAAAGAGGAGCAGATTTTAATCAGGATCACGGGACAGGACCGGCCGGGTCTGACGGCGGCGGTCATGGGGATTTTGGCGCGGTACGATGCTACGGTGCTGGACATCGGTCAGGCGGATATTCATAACACGCTGTCATTGGGTATTTTAATGCGCATGGACGAGATGAAGAGCGGCCTTGCGATGAAGGAGTTGCTGTTTAAGGCTACCGAACTTGGGGTTAATATCGGGTTCTCCCCAATCAGCGACGATGAGTACGAGGATTGGGTGGGGCATCAGGGTAAGAACCGATATATCCTTACTGTTTTGGGCCGGCAGCTGGAGGCCAGGCAGATTGAGGCGGCAACGCAGATTCTTGCTGATCAGGGGCTTAATATTGATTCTATTCTGCGTCTGACGGGCCGGAAAAGTATTAAAAAGCTGGACAAGCAGACGCGCGCGTGCATTGAGTTTTCATTGCGCGGAGAGCCTGTGAACAGGAGCGAGATGCACTCTAAGCTGATGCGGATGTCGCAGCAGATGGAGATGGATTTTTCTTTCCAGAAGGACGATATGTTCCGCAGAATGAGGCGGTTAATCTGTTTTGATATGGATTCCACACTGATTCAGACGGAGTGCATTGACGAATTGGCCGAGCGCAACGGCGTTGGGGTCCAGGTTCGCGCCATCACTGAGAGTGCCATGCGTGGTGAGATTGATTTCAAGGAGAGTTTTACCCGTCGGGTGGCGTTGCTTAAGGGGTTGGATGTCAGTGTGATGCGCGAGATTGCTGAGAATCTTCCTATGACTGAAGGTGTTGATAGGTTGATGTCTGTTTTGAAAACCTGCGGGTATAAGATTGCTATTCTAAGCGGCGGATTTACGTTCTTTGGAGAGTATTTACAGAGGAGGTATGGTATTGATTATGTGTACGCTAACGAGCTGGAGATAGGCGAGGACGGTAAGCTGACCGGCCGGTACGTGGGCGAGATTGTGGATGGGCACAGAAAGGCTGAGCTGCTGCATCTGATTGCGCAGGTGGAGAAGGTGAACCTGGCACAGACTATCGCTGTGGGCGATGGGGCAAATGATCTGCCGATGATATCGGAGGCGGGTCTGGGTATTGCGTTCCATGCAAAACCGCGTGTGGTTGCCACTGCCGAGCAGAGCATCAACACCATCGGACTGGATGGCGTGCTCTATTTCCTGGGTTTCAAGGACTCCTACCTGGGTGAGCAGGGCAAATTATGATACAAAAGGGGTCAGGCCCCAATTGTATCATTTTTGGGAAAAAAAGTACAATTGGGGCCTGACCCCTTTTGTACTTTTTTATATCTTTGCGGTATAATCAATCTATAATTACCATTTTATTAACCTAACCATGGCACGTAAATTAAGATCGGTCAGTGATTCTGGCGTTTACCATGTGATTCTGCGAGGCGTAAACAAGCAGGATATTTTTGAGAGTGATAAGGATTTCCTTAAGTTTTTGGATCTGATGGAGCGTGTGGCGTTCCCGGTGGATGAGACGGGGCAGCGGATTCCGCCTTTGCTGGTCATTTACGCGTATTGTCTGATGCCAAATCACGTGCACTTGCTGGTTAGGGAGCAGAAGTGCGGGTTGGCTAGTGCAATGAAGTGGTTGTCAGGCACTTATGCGGGTTACTTTAACTTGAAATATGAGCATGTGGGTCACCTTTTTCAGGGGCGATTCAGGAGTGAGGTGGTGAATGATTGGGAGTATTTTCTGACTCTGTTGCGGTACATTCATCAGAATCCGATTGCGGGAGGGCTGGTGAGTGATGTGAGGTATTACAGGTGGAGCAGTTGGCGCGAGTTCGACCCGGAGATGGTTTGTGATGTTCCGATTTGCGCGACGGCATCGGTCTTTACCAAGATCTCTTTTGAAGCGCTGGCGGAACTGGTCAATACGCCGCTGCCTAAGACGCAGAGGATCCTGGATTTTGACAGTGATACGGGTAGACGCGTGAGCGATGAGAGGTTGCGAGAGTTTATCAAGGAGGAGTTTGGAATATCAGAAGTGGCTGTTATTCAGCATCTTGATAAGGAGAAACGGAATGAGATTGTGATTAGGCTGCTGGAGTTTTGCCGGAATGTGATGCAGATATCTCGGGTGACCGGAATAAGCCGTGGCGTGATCATCAGGCTGGATAAATGATACAAAAGGGGCCTGACCCCAATTGTATCATTTTTGGGGAAAATAGTACAAAAGGGGCCTGACCCCAATTGTACTTTTTCTCCTCTCGGCTTGCACTAATTTAAAGCTATGCTTGAATATAGGCTGCGCCTCGGGATAAAAAATGAACAAGTTCCTTTTTTCTCCTCTCGGCTTGCACTATATTTGCGATATGATTCCGTTTTTGAGCTTGAAGGAGGTTACGGGGCTGCACGCGGCTGAGATTGAGGAGGCTGTGAAGCGTGTGGTGAAGAGCGGGTGGTATCTGCAAGACGCTGAGAATGAGCGCTTTGAGGCTGACTATGCGCGCTTTATCGGCTCCAAGCATTGCGTGGGTTGCGCCAACGGGCTGGACGCTCTGATCTGGATTTTCAGAGCTTACATTGAGCTGGGCGTGATGGCGCCGGGCGACGAGGTTATTGTGCCGGCTAATACTTATATCGCTACTATTCTGGCAATTACGGAGAATGGACTCAAGCCGGTGCTGATTGAACCTTCAATCGAATCGCTTGAAATTGATCCCGTGCGCATTGAGGAACGCATTACTCCGCGGACGCGCGCTATTTGCATCGTTCATCTTTACGGCCGATGCGCTTACACTGATAAGATTGGTTCGCTCTGCCGCAAATACGGCCTCAAACTAATTGAGGACAATGCTCAGGCGCACGGATGTTATAGTGCCGATAGTCGCAGAACGGGCTCGATAGGCGATGCTGCCGGCCACAGTTTCTACCCGGGCAAGAACCTGGGCGCGCTGGGTGATGGCGGTGCTGTCACTACTGATGATCCTGAACTGGCATCGGCCGTACGGACACTCGCGAATTATGGCTCATCGGCCAAATACGTTTTTAAATATACCGGCCGTAACAGCCGTCTGGATGAGATTCAGGCTGCGGTTTTGGATGTAAAGTTGAAGCATTTAGATGTTGATAATGAGCACCGTAAGGAGGTTGCTGCGATGTATTATGAGGGCTTGCGCAATCCGCTGATTACTCTGCCTAAACGCTTACCCGATGCCCAAAACGTGTATCATTTGTTCCCGATACTATGCTCCAAACGTGATGAACTGCAAGCCTATTTGAAAGAGAATGGGGTAGAGACCCTGATTCATTACCCAATCCCCCCGCACAAGCAGGAGTGCTACGCATCGGCCCCCTGGGCTATCGGCCTGCAACTACCTGTAACAGAGCAAATTGCAGCCCAGGAACTGAGCCTGCCCATCGGTCCTTCCATTAAGCCGGAGGACGTCTTCCACATCATTGATGTAATCAACAGATTCCAGAAATGATACAAAAGGGGCCTGACCCCAATTGTATCATTTTTGGGGAAAATAGTACAAAAGGGGCCTGCCCCCAATTGTACTATTTGCTAACTTTGCAGCATGTATTGGATTGAGATTATCGGTACGTTTGCGTTTGCCATAAGCGGCATCCGGCTGGCGGCGGCCAAGCAATTTGATTTGTTCGGACTGTTCATCGTGGGGTTCGTCACGGCTGTCGGCGGCGGAACAATCAGAGATGTAATGCTGGGTGTCAGGCCATTCTGGTTCGATGATCTGATGTCGCTGCTGATAGTTGCGGGAGCATTGGTGTTGTACTATTTTTTCCATAAGTTGGTGGATCGGATTGCGGGCACCATATTTCTGTTCGATACCATCGGACTAGCCATTTTTACGCTTCTGGGTATGACTAAGGCGCTGGATATGGGGTGCTCGGCCGTTATTGCGATTGTGATAGGCACGATTACGGGTGCCGGCGGCGGTGTTCTGCGCGATATTTTCATCAATGAGGAGCCGCTCATTTTCCGCAAGGAGATATATGCCCTGGCATGTGTCGCGGGCGGAATCGTCTTCTTTTTGTTGGAATATTTCAATCTGGGCCCGGGCGTGTATCGGACCGGATGTGTTGCCGGAGTGATAATTATCAGACTCCTTGCCACCAAATACCACTGGCAACTTCCCAAGGTGAAGATGTAAAAATGATACAAAAGGGGCCTGACCCCAATTGTATCATTTTTGATATTTTGTATCTTTGCGGGCAGTATGGAAGGGGCAAAATTGTATCCGTTGCTGTTTGAGCCGAACCTGCATGAGATAGTGTGGGGCGGTGACAAGTTGTGCCGTTGGAAGGGACTGCCGGATCAGGAGCATATCGGCGAGAGCTGGGAGGTTAGCGCTGTGGAGAGCTCGCCTACGGTTGTGGCTAATGGCGCTTGGGCGGGACGGACCCTGCCGGAGGTGGTGGAATCGGCCCCTGAGGGTGTTCTGGGCAAGGCTGTGGCCAGGCATTATGGCGGTAAGATGCCGCTGCTGGTCAAGTTTATCGATGCGCAGAAGGATCTTTCCATTCAGGTGCATCCGGATGATGCGATGGCGCAGCGCGAGCACGGCAAAATGGGTAAGACCGAGATGTGGTATATCATTGATGCTGAGCCTGGTGCGTGCATCTATTCCGGTTTCAAGAAATCACTTACGGCCGATGAGTACAAGCGGATGGTCCGGGACGGTACGATTGTGGAGGCGTTGGCTCGTCATGAGGCACATGCGGGCGATGTTTTTTACATTCCGGCGGGTCGTGTGCATGCCATCTGCGGCGGGATCATGCTGGCCGAGATTCAGCAGTCAAGCGACGTAACTTACAGAATATATGATTATAACCGCCCGGGACTGGACGGAAAACCGCGTCAGCTGCACACTGAACTGGCGGCCAAGGCTCTGAATTACAAGGTTGAGAGCCGATATCGGACCGCTTACTCTGTGAAGGCGAATCACGCCAACAGGGTGGTGGAGACGGCGTTCTTCAGCGCCCGCGTTACGGACATCGGACAACGTTTTCACCGTGACCTCAAGAAGTATGACAGTTTTATCATAACTATGTGTCTTAAAGGCGATTGTAGGATTAAAATCCGTGAAACCGGCGATGGAATTGTGTTGCGTGAGGGCGGCAGCTGCCTGATTCCGGCGGCGATCGCGAATTATGATATTGAGCCGATGGGTGATTCTACGCGCGTTCTGGATGCGTTCATCGACAACCAGAGGCGTGGAATTATCCGTCGCTGGCTCTGGCAAACTTTTAGAAAAACAGAAAAATAGTACAAAAGGGGCCTGACCCCAATTGTATCATTTTGGCTAAAAAATGATGATATGGCTAATCATGTAGTGATTATGGCGGGGGGTATCGGGAGCAGGTTCTGGCCGCTCAGTACCCCGGAGTTTCCTAAGCAGTTTATTGATATTCTAGGTTGCGGCAGGAGCTTGATACAGCTTACTGTGGACCGGTTCAAGGGTATTTGCCCACCGGAGAATTTCTGGGTGGTGACCAATCAGGCGTACGTGGATATCGTCAAGGAGCAGATTCCCGGTATTCCATCGGCCCATATTCTGGCCGAGCCGGCTGCCCGAAACACGGCTCCGTGTATTGCCTGGGCGTGCTGGAGCATACGTCAGGAGGATCCCGATGCAAACGTGGTGGTTACTCCCAGCGATGCGGTGGTGATGAACCCCGAGGAGTTCAGGCGCGTGATATCGGGCGCATTGGAATTTACGGCCGTACATGACAGGATCGTTACCATCGGCATTAAGCCAAACAGGCCCGAAACTGGGTACGGTTATGTGAAAATGATACAAAAGGGGCCTGACCCCAATTGTATCATTTTGGTGGAGGCGTTCAAGGAGAAGCCGGATCTGGAGACGGCCAAGAGGTATCTGGCAGATGGAAATTACCTTTGGAATGCGGGAATTTTTGTGTGGAACGTGAGGACGATTACCGATTCTATCAGGACTTATAAGCCGGTTTTGGCGGAGCAGATGGATAAAATGATACAAAAGGGGCCTGACCCCAATTGTACCGTTTTGGAGATTTTCCCGACTTGTGAGAAGATTTCGATTGACTATGCGGTGATGGAGCCGGCTGCGGCTGAGGGCAAGGTTTATACCTGCCCGGCGGATTTTGGGTGGAGTGATTTGGGCAACTGGCAGTCATTGCATGAGAAGTTGCAGAAGGATGCCGATAATAACGCATCGGTGGGTAATGTACATTTCTATGAATCAAGCAATTGTGTGGTGCATGCCGAGGATGCGCGCAAGGTTGTGATTCAGGGACTGGACGGTTATATCGTATCGGAAAAGGGTGGACAGATTCTGATTTGCAGGCGAAGCGAAGAACAACGCATCAAGGAGTTTGGAGCAAAATGATACAAAAGGGGCCTGACCCCAATTGTATCATTTTTGGGAAAATAGTACAAAAGGGGCCTGACCCCAATTGTATTATTTATAAATATAGTATCTTTGCAAAAAATTACGTAATTGGACTAAATGAAACTAGCTAGGTTATTTACTGTTTGTACAGTGGGGATGGCGATTTTGCTGTCAGGGTGCACTACTTCAAAGGAGATTCTGTATTTCCAAAATATTGATGATGCTGAGTTGAAGCCGCTGGCTACTGAATATGAGGCAGTCATCAAGAAGGATGACCGACTGACGATTGTGGTGAGCGGACCGGACAAGCTGGTGTGCGCTCCATATAACCTGACTCTGAATGAAATCAGTGCAACAGGCGGTAGTATGAGCGGTAACCCGGAGCAGGCTACATTGAGTTATCTGGTTGATGCCAACGGCGATATAGATTTCCCGATTCTGGGTAAGATCCATGTTGAGGGAATGACCCGCAATGACCTGGTCAAATACCTGACCGAGGAGATAGGAAAGGATGTCAAGGAGCCGATAGTGTATGTCTCGTTCCGCAACTACAAGATTACGATACTGGGCGAGGTAAGGAGCCCTGGTACATATACGATCGACTCCGAGAAGATTAACATACTGCAGGCTCTGGGCCGTGCCGGTGACCTGAACCTGACTGCCAAGCGTGACAATATTCTGCTGCTGCGTGAGGAGAACGGAGTTGTAAAGCATCACAGGATAGACCTGAAGGATAAGGACATACTGGAATCTCCCTATTTCTACCTGCAACAGAATGATGTGATATATGTATCACCGAGTGCTACAAGAGTGGCTACTGCTACAACGGCTACAGGTATATGGAGCGTTGTATTGTCATCACTGACCACACTGATTACCGTTATTGCTTTCTTGAGTAAGTGAAAAGGATATGGAACATAATTCAGAATTTAACAACAGCATTGAAGAGGAACAGAGCATTAACATACGTGAGTTGCTTGAGTTTGTTTGGCGTCTGAAGTGGTGGATTGCGGCTTCGGCGTTCCTGATGATTTGCCTGGCTTTCATGTATGTCAGGATGCAGACTCCCGTCTATGAGCGTACATCATGGATTATGATGAACAAGAATGACGGTAACAATGCCGAACTGAACCTGTTATCGGAATTTACAGGACGTACAACTGCCAAGAAGATTGATAATGAGCTCTTTATAATAAAGAGTCCCACCATGATGAGCAAGGTGGTTGAGGAGCTTGGCATAAACACCCGCTATTATCAGTACAGGATGCCTTTTGCCGACAGGATAAAGTGGGGACGTTCATTATTGAGTTTTAAGAAGATAGAATATTACAACGACAGTCCTTTTGAACTTAAGATAAGCCGGAATGCATTGTATCCCAATGATATGCAGCCCAACTCTGTCTATATAGAGTTCAAGAACCTTAAGGGTGGACAGTTTCAGGTCAAGGAGTTCCAGGTGAACGGGAAGGACTTTGAAGAGGGCAAGAAGACGTTCAGTTACGGTGATTCTATTGATATGGGTGCTTTTGCCATGAAACTGGCACTGACTGAGAATGCCGTTGACCTGAGGGATAACGGTAAGTTTGTATGCACCTGGAATACTCCGATAAACACTGCACGCAGTTTGGTTAAGAGCATGGAGGCCACGGTTCAGGGTAAGGCAGCCAATCAGAGTGACGTGATTATAATTACGATGAAGGACAATGTGCCTCGTCGTGCCGAGGATGTCCTGAATACACTGGTAAGGATTGTCAATAAGGAGAGCCGTGACTACAAGAACATCTCTACTCAGAACACGATTGCTTTCATTGATCAGCGTCTGAAGGTGATTTCATCGGAACTGGGTGCTGCCGAGGCCGATTACAAGAACTACCAGTCCAGCAGGGTGGTGGTTAGCCTGGAGTCACAGACCCAGCTGGCGGTATCGAGTGACATGGATTATCAGAAACAGCTGACCGAGGTGCAGTTGCAGCTGCAGATACTGGATATGATTACCAATTATCTGGCCGAGACCGAAGACGGTGAGTATAAGGTGATTCCGGCCAACGTAGGTGTGAGCGATGCCGGACTGAACACAATCATAAGCAACTATAATACACTGGTGGCAGAGCGTAACCGTATGGTGGCAAACTCCAGTGAGACTAACCCACGCGTGCTTAACATGAACCAGCAGCTGGAGGACGGCAAGAAGGCTATCGAACTGTCTATAGCCAACCTGGTTAAGGTTTACGGTATACGTGAGAAAGAATTGGAAAAGGTGTTGGGCAGCAGCAAGCGTCAGATGGCCGAGATACCTCAGCAGCAGTTTGAGCTGCAGCAGATTACTCGCCGTATGGAGGTTATTGAGCCTCTGTTCCAGCTACTCCAGCAGAAACGTGAGGAGGCCCAGATAAGCATGTACAGCGAAGTGGACAACTTCCGTGTGATAGAGAGCGCGTTCGGCACCGGAATTCCGATTTCGCCCAACACAAAGATGATTATGCTTCTGGCATTTGTTCTTGGTTGCTGCATACCGCCCGGAATAGTCTGGATAAGGATTATGATGAAGAATAAGGTGGAGACCAAGAAGGATATAGAGGACAACATCGATGCTACCGTCCTGGCTTGCCTGCCCAAGAATGAGGATACCAACTACGCACTTATACCCAAGAACGGACGTGACACTACATCGGAATCATTCCGTATGTTAAGGTCCAATATCCAGTATCTGCCGGGCGTGAAGGTTCTTCAGGTTACAAGTTCGACACCCGGTGAGGGTAAGAGTTACGTGGCAAGTAACCTGGCTCTGTCAATATCACATACCGGCAAGAAGGTTATCCTGGTAGGTATGGACCTGCGTAAGCCTGCCCTGCAGAAGATATTCCATGGCGTGAAGTTTCAGACTATGAAGAGCGTGGTGGGTTATCTGATAGGTAAGCTTGACAATATTGATGATGCTATTGTAAAGAGTGACGTATCCGATACACTGGATCTGATGATGGCCGGTCCTGTACCGCCCAACCCAACTGAGCTGCTGTCACAGAACAAGCAGGAGCAACTGATTGCTTATCTGCGTAATAAGTATGATTATGTGGTGATTGACAGTGCTCCTTATCTGCCCGTATCGGACTCATTCCTTATTAATACGTTTGTGGATGCAACGCTCTATACAATACGTGCCGATTATACAGACCTTAAGATGCTGAGCGAGATAGACGATGCCATAAAGTCCAAGAGCAAGCCGATGAAGAACGTGAACATAGTTCTGAATGGTCTGGATCTGGTATCTAACAAGTACCGTTACGGTTATGGAGCGGGCTATGGCTATGGTTACGGTTATGGTCATGGTTACGGCTACGGATATGGTTACGGCTACGGATATGGTTACGGATCAGGATCGGATGATGAAAAATCCGAAATTAAGAAGAGTAACCTGTCGTCTATCAAGAGCCACATTACAACATTAATAGAAAAGACAAAGAAGAATAATAAAAAGAACTGATACTACACATTCCAACAATTGCAAATTATATGGGTCTTTTTAATTTTTACAAGAAGATAGGCATCGGGCCGCGGGACATACACAACCACCTGCTGCCCGGTGTGGATGACGGATTCAGGAGGGCGGAGGATTCACTTGCTGCCATAAAGCGCATGGCTGATATGGGATGCAAGGAGATTGTGCTTACCCCACATATGAATCCCGATGTATATCCGGACGAGTCGGAGGCTCATTTCCGTGAGGTGTACAAGGATCTTACAGCCCATATACCTGCGGAGTGGGGCGTTAAGACCTGGCTGGCTGCCGAGTATATGGTGGTAAAGGATTTCCAGAACAGAGCTGCCGACAAGGAGCTGCTGACATATGAGGACGGATCCATCCTGATAGAGATGTCTTACTATTTTAAGAGTGAGAATATTGAGGAGACGGTTTTTGCACTTAATACAGAAGGGCATCAGCCTATCCTGGCGCATCCGGAACGTTATCTGTATATGTCAGATAAACTGAGGGAGTTTGACCGCCTCAAGGATATGGGATGCCGATTCCAGATGAACCGTCTGTCATTGTCCGGCATTTACGGGGGCGAGAGCCTTAAGATCATGGATTACCTGCTGAGCCGAGGCATGTATGATTTTATGGCTACCGACCTGCACACGATAAGCCAGCTTGATAAGCTGGCTGAGATATCGGTGCGGCATAAGGTTGCAGCGCTTTTGCCTTAAAGCATGTTTTCTTTGGCCAGGGGTGACCAGGGGCCATCCTGTGCCATGAAGATGATGCTCAGTTCAAAGACCTCGAAAGTGTGCCACTGTCCCTTGGGGATGTTGACGCCAAAGACGCCGGTATCGCCACCCATGTGGATGCGCTGCATCTCTACGCCCTTGTTGTTATAGAATACGGTATCCATGCGGCCGCGCATAAGCATCACGGTCTCACTGGACAGGTTGTGCTTGTGGATAGTGGTGTGGGTGCCGGGAAGCATCACGTTGAGCATACGCTGACTCTGGTCATCTTCATTGTTGCGCAGGTCATAGTTCATGCGCAGACGGGGTGACTCCTGGGCCAGCATCTGGACCTTATCAAGCAGTGAGTCATCAAGTACCACCTGACGCTCCATGAATTTGCGGTCGATACCCTTGAACACGCGGAACATTGCCTTGCGTACGTCCTCGATTCCGCCGCACTCGCCGTCTACCTCCTGATACTTGCCGGCGTTCTTATAATAGGTGATAAGAGGCTCGGTCTGCTTGTGGTAGGTTGCTATGCGGTTCTTGATGGTCTCCTCATTGGCGTCATCGGCACGGCCCTCAATCTCGGCGCGGTGCTGGATGCGCTGCTTGATGGTATCGTCCTTGATCATGATGGAGATGACTGCGTTGACTTTCTCGCCGCGGCGGGCCAGCATCTCGTCCAGGTCAACTGCCTGGCCAAGGGTGCGGGGGAATCCGTCCAGCAGGAATCCGGCTACGTCCTTGTTGTTGTTGAATGTGCTCTCAATCATGCCCTCAACCACACTGTCAGGGACCAGGTTGCCGGCATCGATGAGCTCCTTGGCCTGCTTGCCAAGTTCTGTGCCTGCAGCTATCTCACTGCGCAGCATCTCGCCTGTGCTGATGTGCTTAAGGTTGTATTTCTGTGATATGGCACCGGCCTGTGTGCCTTTGCCTGCCCCGGGAGGGCCAAAAAGGATGTAGTATTTCATATTATGCTGGTTATTTCTTTTCCGGGTGCGAAATTAAGTATTTATGCGGTATTATTTGCGGCTTTTGTTCAAGTTTTGCTTAAATGGGTTAGGACAATCACTTTTCTTTAGTATGTTTGTAAAGATTAATCAACGTTTATATGAGATTTTATGCATGTTTGATTGCTGTTGCTGCAACAGTGGCAGGCGCTTTCTGTGGATGCAAAAACGGTGAGGTCCTGCTGGATGAAACAGAGAGGAGTATAATTAATGACTCGATAACAATCCGGCAGATGGAATGCATTCCGGATTCGATGGAGATAATCTTGAATACTCCTGTGGAGTGGAATGCGTCTGTTGCAAAAGGAGCGGACTGGTGCCGGATTTCAAAGCAGAAGGGGGCTGCCGGCAAGGATACCATCATCGTTTATGTCGATGAGAACCCTACCGCCTCTGTAAGGAAAACATCGGTGATACTTGAATCGGGTACGGTGACCAGGGTGTTCAGGGTGAAGCAGAAAGCAGGAGAGGCTTGGTTTGATACAAAGTACTGGTATAGGACCGCCGCCCAGAGATTAGGCATCAGAGGAATGGTGGAGAGCATTTATGAGACTGAAGGTAAGTTTCCTAACAGATCGATTACATATACGTTCGATCCGCGCGGTAATATGATATCGAAAGAGTATCGCGACCAGGAGTATGAACACCGTTATGATACTGTGACGGCGTATACCTATGATGAGGATAACCACCGGTTGTCATGCGATGTGATGCTTAATGACGGCCAGACGGTACGTAAATGGCGTTACGAGTATGAGAATAAGGGCATGCTGGTGGCTTATTCGGCGCGTGGGTGGCTGGATTCAGATCCGCTGGCTGAAGTTATGGAGGGGATGGTCGTTCCGGACCTGTCGGCAGCATACGGTTACAGGTCTGACCGGGATTATGTATATGGTGAGGAGCATCTTTACACTTTTGATGAGAGCGGACGCCTGAATATTGTCACTCATTACTGGAAACGCAGTAAGGAGGCTCCATCGGACAGTATTCCGACAGGCGGTGATACACTCAGGGTTGAGTACAGGAACGGACTCCCTTACACCAGCAAATATGTATCGAACAGCGTTTATTACAAGAATACCGGAATGCTGATGTTGCTGGAGACCAGGAACGGCCGGTTTGATTTGCTGGAGAATTCCCATAGGATGGTTGTGGCATCGTACCGGTCCAAAAATGCTGAAATGCTTGAGGATAAGGAGATTGAATGGTTTGAAAGTAAATATAATTACAATAAGGATCAGCTGACCCGGCTGGTACAGTATAAAGGAGTGGGGTTTGTTACAGAAGAGAAGTATTACAGATATGAATACGATGACATGCATAACTGGCTTTCCAGGATGGAGGATGTTCCAAAAGCGGGTTATTCTGAAGCTCAGGAGAATTACAGGCATCGTATGTTTTCCTATTACCGCTGATTTTGTGGTGCGGCTGTTGAAAAGTATATCGCCCGGGGATGTTGGTCTCTGGGCGGTTTGTTTTATTTTTGCGGCAGGAAAACAATTATATTACAAATATTTACAGGTATGACTCAAGGTAATGTACGTCCGGCCTCGATGGAGCGTATCACGACTCCGGCTCTGGCCCAGAAATTCATTGATGAACAGATTAAGGAGCTGCGTGCTCAGATTGGCGATAAGAAGGTGTTGCTGGCGCTGTCAGGCGGTGTGGACTCATCGGTTGTGGCTGCGCTGCTGATTAAGGCGGTTGGCAAACAGCTTGTATCAGTGCACGTTAACCATGGCTTGCTGCGCAAGGGCGAGCCCGAGCAGGTGGTCCGCGTTTTCCGCGATGAGCTGAACGCTAATCTGGTTTATGTGGATGCAACTGACAGATTTCTGGATAAACTGGCAGGTGTGGCGGATCCGGAGCAGAAGCGCAAGATTATAGGCGCTGAGTTTATTCGCGTGTTTGAGGAGGAGGCACGTAAACTTGAGGGCATTTCATTTTTGGCTCAGGGTACCATCTATCCCGATATCGTTGAGTCGGGTCCCGTAAAGAGTCATCACAACGTAGGCGGTCTGCCTGAGGATTTGAAGTTTGAGCTGGTGGAGCCTATCAAGCTGCTGTTCAAGGACGAGGTCCGCGTGGTAGGCAAGGAGCTGGGTCTGCCCGATAACATGGTTTACCGTCAGCCGTTCCCGGGCCCGGGTCTGGGCGTGCGCTGCACCGGCGCCATTACACGTGACCGCCTGGAGGCTTTGCGTGAGAGCGATGCAATCCTTCGCGAGGAGTTTGCCAAGAACGGTCTGGAGGGCAAGGTTTGGCAGTACTTTACCATCGTTCCCGATTACAAGTCAACAGGCGTTAAGGACAACAAGCGCTCTTGGGATTGGCCGGTTATTATCCGCGCCGTCAATACCCGCGATGCTATGACTGCAACCATCGAGGAGATTCCCTACAAGCTGCTGCACCACATCACACAGCGCATCATCACCGAGGTTCCGGGCGTAAACCGCGTGCTTTACGACCTTACTCCGAAACCCACCGGCACCATCGAGTGGGAGTAAAATGATACAAAAGGGGACAGTCCCCTTTTGTACTATTTTAGCAACGCAGAACTTCCGGTTTTGAGAGACAACGCTCCGAGGCTACTCCGCCTCCCTTCCGGACCCTAAACGTCGAACGCCTCCTTTTTAGCCACCTGACGGTGTCTAACAGTCGTTAAACGAAGCGCCGTTCTTAACGGGATCCTCCAGGGGGCTACGCTTACGCCTCTCCACGATGCTCTCAAAACCGGAAGTTCTGCTTGTGCAAATGGAAGCCTTTACTTATTAGTAAGTATTGATATGATAATGTTTATGCAGTAATTTTGCAAGCAAAATTAGCGACGAGGTATGACTTTGCGTGAGCTGAAGATTGGTGAGAGTGCTGTGGTTAAGGCAGTTGGGGGTGAGGGCGCGTTGCGTCAGCATTTTCTGGATATGGGTTTGCTGCCAGGTGTGGAGGTTAAGCTTCTTAAGTTTGCTCCGATGGGCGATCCCATGGAGCTGCTGGTGCGTGGATACACACTCTCTTTGCGTCTTGAGGAGGCTGCTCAGATAAATGTTGGCGTTGGCATTGGCGTTGGCTCCAATGCGTGCCAGAGGCCCGAAAGCAACGCACCGGATGGTAGCCAAAGCCAAGGCCAAAGCCAAAGTTCCGAAATCGACATGGCCGATTTTGGGTACAATCAGACTTTGCATGAGCATAACTCGCATCCGGGTTTGGGTGAGGCCGGCAAGTACCATGATCCTACTCATGAGAATGCTCTGCCTAAGGGTACCACGTTGAGGTTTGCGCTGGCCGGCCAGCAGAACTGCGGCAAGACCACCTTGTTTAATCAGCTTACCGGCTCCAATCAGCACGTGGGTAATTTCCCGGGCGTGACTGTCGATAGAAAGGACGGACAGATAAAGGGTTACCCGAATACGCTTGTCACTGACCTGCCGGGCATATATTCGCTGTCGCCGTACACTCAGGAGGAGACGGTGTCGCGCCAGTTTATCATTGAACAGAAGCCTAACTGCATTATCAATATAGTGGATGCCACCAACATTGAGCGCAACCTGTATCTGACGGTTCAGCTCATGGAGCTGGGCGTGCCTATGGTGCTGGCTCTCAATATGATGGATGAGCTGACGGGTAATGGCGGATCGGTCCGCGTCAACGAGATGGAGCGTATCCTGGGCATTCCGGTGGTGCCGATATCGGCCGCAAAGGGCGAGGGTATAAAGGAACTGGTGGAGCACGCTATACATGTGGCTGAGTATCAGGAGGTTCCGGCCAGGACCGATTTCTGCACAAAGGATGATCACGGCGGCGCTGTTCACCGCTGCCTGCACAGCATAATGCATCTGGTTGAGGATCATACCGAGCGTGCTGGCATTCCGGCCCGATTCGCAGCCGGCAAGCTGGCCGAGGGCGATGCTCAAGTGCTTGAGGCATTGCAACTTACACAGAACGAGAAAGAGACCATGGAACATATAATTCTGCAGATGGAGGAGGAGCGTGGCATGGACCGCGCGGCCGCCATTGCAGATATGCGCTTCTCATTCATAGAGCGCCTGTGCTCACAGACGGTGGTCAAGCCGCAGAAGAGCAGGGAGTATGTCAGGAGCCGCAAAATAGATAAGGTGTTGACGGGCCGATGGACCGCAATTCCAATATTCCTTGTTGTGATGTGCCTGGTTATCTGGCTCTCGATTGATGTGCTGGGCGCACCGCTGCAGGACTGGCTGGATCAGGGAATCCAGTGGCTGGCAGGCATTTGCGTGGCCGGATTGGAGAAGGCCGATGTCAGCCCCGCAATAGTTTCACTGGTTGAGGACGGCATTTTTGGCGGCGTTGGCAGCGTGCTCAGTTTTGTACCTATTATTATAATCCTGTTCTTCTTCCTGAGTCTGATTGAGGACAGCGGTTATATGGCACGCATTGCGTTTGTGACCGATAAGCTGTTGCGTAAACTGGGACTCTCCGGACGTTCCATCGTACCTTTGCTCATCGGCTTTGGCTGTTCGGTGCCGGCTGTGATGGCCACCAGGACGTTGCCATCGGCCCGTGACCGTAAGCTGACAATCCTGCTTACTCCGTTTATGAGCTGCAGCGCCAAGATTCCTATTTACGGATTCTTTACCAATGCGTTTTTCCCGGGAAAGGGCGGTCTGATTCTGGTCGGTCTGTACCTGCTTTCAATACTGGTAGGCGTTCTTGTTGCGCTCGTTACCAAGCTGTTCCGCAAGAATTATGTGGCTGCGCCGTTTGTAATGGAGCTGCCCAATTACCGCATGCCGGGTTGGAAAAACGTTAGCCATCTGCTCTGGGACAAGACCAAGGATTTTGTTCAGCGTGCGTTCACTGTGATTTTTGTGGCCACCATCGTGATCTGGCTGCTGCAGACATTTGATTTCCGCTTCAACATGGTTGAGGAGGGCGAGGGCTCTATGATGGCTTGGGTTGCAGGTGTGCTGGAGCCGCTGTTCCGTCCGCTTGGTCTGGGTGACTGGCGCATCGTTACCTCTTTTGTGAGCGGATTCCTGGCCAAGGAGAGCGTGGTTGCCACGATGGAGGTGCTTGGTGTGACAGAGTCGCTGACTGTTGTTACCGCTGTTCCGATGCTGATATTCAGCTTGTTGTACACGCCCTGCGTTGCCGCCATCAGCAGCATCCGCCGCGAGCTTGGTGACAAGTGGGCCATCTACGTTGTTATATTCCAGTGCGCCATTGCCTGGGTTGTTTCCTGGCTTGGCTACTTAATTGCATCGGCCGTACTATGAACGCATCCACAATAATCGCAATCATCGTCATTACCGGTCTTGTAGTAGCAGCGGTCATCGGCTCAATAAAAAAACGCAAGAAAGGAGACTCCTGCTGCGGCTGCTCCATGAAGGACTGCTGCAGTAAGGCCCGCTGAACGCAGTAGAATATTTAGGGTATTGACGTCAAAACTACGCGCCTTGCGGCGCTATCCCTCCCACACCCCAACAAGCTACCCTGAAATGTATGAGCAAGCTCCTACATTCCAGGGCATCTTATCGTGCTGCGGGCCCCTCCCTCTAACGTGCCGAGGGTGGCAACGGTTTTGCCTGCCAATACCCTAAATTTTTTCTACTGCGTTCAGCTACCACAGTGCAAATGGAGACAGATCCTAACTGTACACGGTTTCTATTCTGCACGTAGAACTTTTTGGGGGTATAGGTATCGGAAACCGTCGCCACCCTCGGCGCGTTAGAGGGAGGGGCCCGCCGCGAAGCGGTGGGAGGGATAGCGCGAAGCGCGTAGTTTCAGATACCTATACCCCAAAAAAGTTCGGGGCTAAAAAACCTGCAGACTTTAGTTCATGAAAGCCTCCACATCATCCGGATGGTAAGGGATGATGTCGGCTCCTAATACTCGGCAGCCGGTTGGGGTGATCAGGATGTCGTCCTCCAGGCGGATTCCGCCAAAGTCGCGGTACTTTTCTATTGCATCGTAGTTGAGGAAGTCCATGTGCATCTTCTCTGCCTTCCATTTGTCGATGAGGGCGGGGATGAAGTAGATTCCGGGCTCATCGGTCATTACGAAACCGGGCTGGAGACGGCGGCCACAGCGCAGGCAATTGGTGCCGAACTGGGTGCTGGGGCGAACCTCATCGTCAAAGCCTACGTAGATCTGGCCCAGGCCTTCCATATCGTGCACGTCCATTCCCATCATGTGGCCCAGACCGTGCTGCAGGAACATGGCGTGCGCTCCGGCTGCGACGGCGTCATCGGTATTGCCCTTCATCAGGCCAAGGTCTTTTAGGCGGTCTGTCATGAGGCGGCATACATCCAGGTGCATGTCCATCCATTTCATGTCGGGGCGGGCCTTTTCAATCACAAGGTCGTGGCAGGCCTCTACAATTGAGTAGATATCGCGCTGTTTCTGTGTGAAACGGCCGCTGATGGGCATGGTGCGGGTATTGTCGCTGCAGTAGTTGTTCACGGTCTCGGCGCCGGCATCTACCAGGAGCAGACGGCCGGGCTCAAGAGGCTTGAGCGACGGGTCACCGTGGAAAATCTCGCCGTGCATGGAGACTATGCTGTTGAACGATACTTTGGCGCCGTAACTCATTGCTATTCCCTCCATTATGCCGCCGATGGACTTCTCGGTAACGCCTGGCTTGCAGTGCTTCATTGCAGCGGTGTGCATCTGGTAGCCGATGGCCATGGCGCGCTCAATTTCCTCTATCTCAGCGGTCGATTTTATGGAGCGCATGCTCACTACCGCTTTAATGAGGTCAACCGATGCGGCATCGCGGGTCTTAAGAGGGTGAATGCCGAGCATATCGGACAACAGTATCATGTGGTCGTGGCGGTATGGCGGCAGGAAATGTATCTTGCGCCCGGCTTTCAAAGCCTCTGATACCATATCGGACAGTTTACCGAAAGGAGCACTTAAAGCGATTCCGCACTCCGCGGCCAGATCGGCCACCGACGGGACGAACCCGGTCCAGATAATGTCCTCAATATCAATGTCATCGCCCAAGAGCCACTCGCTACCGCTGTCGGCATCGATCACGAGCGCCAATGAGTCGCGGTCCTGGCCGGTGAAGTACAGGAACGAGCTGTCCTGACGGAAGGTGTAGCCGTTGGCAGGGTAGTTACACGGGGCGTTGTTGTTGCCCGGAAGGATGATCAGGCCGCTGCCTACTTTCTCTCTGAGAATCTGGCGGCGTTCAGTGTATGTCTTAGCGTCAAAAAGCATAGTTTTTAGAATTAGTAATTTGTCTCAAAGATACGATTTTAATCAAAATGATACAATTGGGGACAGTCCCCTTTTGTACTATTTTCCCAAAAATGATACAAAAGGGGACTGTCCCCAATTGTATCATTTTTAACTTTGCGGGAGAAAATGAATCTTAATAATAGACTGTTTAATAAGGATGAGTATGAAAAGGTGGGTTACTGTAATGGGTTTGATGCTGATGGTTAGCGTGATGGCTATGGGGCAGCAGACATGGAAGGACGAGACGCTGAGGTATGCGCTGTACATCGGACCGCTTAAGGCCGGTGAGGCCAGTTTCATCACCCGAAACACCACTTTTGAGGGGCAGAAGGTGGTCAGGATGGACCTTATAGCCAAGACTACCAGTGCCGCCGAGAAGATTTTCAGCATGAACGATACGCTTACAACATATCTGGATGCAGAGAACGTGCGTCCGGTATATTTCCGCAAGCACTGCTTTGAGGGCGATGACAGATATGAGGAGTTTGCCCGATTCAGTTACGGTCAGGACGGCACCTGCAATGCCCGGATGCGCAAGAACTATAAGAGCGGACGCGTTAAGGAGCGCACTGAAAGCAGCAAGGTGGCGGTATATGATATGGTGAGCGTGATGGGGTATGCCAAGTCCATGAATACATCGGGCCTGAAGGAGGGAAAGCACATAGATTTCCGCCTGGTGGATGCGGCCGAGATACTGGACGAGTGCCTGATATATCAGGGCAAGGAAACGGTAAAGCTGTCGGGCAAGAAGTATAACTGCCTGGTATTCCAGTTGGTAGAGCCTTACATGGAAAAGGGAAAGACCAAATTCAAGGATATCCTGACCATATATGTGACCGATGACAACGCGCGCAAGATTGTGCAGATGGACATCAAGTTTAAGGTGGGATCGGCCAAGGCAAAGCTGATAGAATGATTTTAACTTCGGGCATTAAACCTTATATATGTAGAAAGAATCAAAGTATAAACCTTAAATACTACAATGCAAATGAGAAAACTTATGGTTGCCGCTATGATGCTTGCGGCAGTTAGCCTTTCGGTGAATGCGGCTAAGAAGGACAAGAAAGCAGCTGCAGAGCCGGTTCTTGGAATTAAATCGGGTGTTATAACAATGGCCAACAATATGGGTCAGTTCGGCGGCGGCGCCGGTGGTTTCGGTGGTGGCGCAGGATTTGGCGGCGGTGCCGGTATGGGCATGGGCGGCGGCCAGTTCGGCGGCGGTCAGCGTCCGCAGGGTGCTCCTCAGGGTCGTGGCGGCCAGGGAGGCCAGGGCGGTCAGCGTCAGATGAACTTTGACCCCAGCCAGATTGTTACCAAGATATATTTCGATGATTACGGAAAGAAGACCGTTACCGTGACAACCCGCGGTGAGGCCGGCACAACCCGTTCACTTGCCATTGGTGAGGACAACTACCAGATCAACGACGCAGAGAAGTCTGCAACCAAGATGCCGTCATTCGGCGGACGTCGTGGCGGTGGTCAGGCCGGCGGTGGCCGTGGCATGGGCGGATTCGGTGGTGGCATGATGGGCGGCATGGGCGCTCAGACCACTCCGATGTTTGACTGGGAGAACCTGGATGCCAAGACCATCAAGAAGAATAAGATCAAGGAGCTTGGCGAGGAGGAAGTTGCAGGCGTAATGTGCAAGAAGTACTCCGTTACCCAGAGCAACCAGGGTTATTCTACCGAGATGACTCTGTGGATATACAAGAACCTGACTATGAAGTCTGAGACTGTTTCCGATTGGGGCACAATGGGTCAGACCGTTGAAAAGCTTGAGGAGACCAGCGTTGACCCGTCACTGTTTGAACTCCCCAAGGATTACAAGGTTGAGGAGATGCAGATGGGTAACTTCGGCGGCGGCATGGGCGGCGGCTTCGGAGGAGGCGGCGGCTTTGGCGGCGGAGACTTCGGCGGTGGTGCCGGTGGCTTCGGTGGCGGTGCCGGCGGTTTCGGCGGCGGTGGCGGCTTCGGCGGCGGCTTCTGATTGAATTGACAATACAAAAAAAGGACCGG
>Ga0256405_10004458_pt1 | contig 26088 bp, 17 predicted proteins | sample RumenRJG_02DNA_FD_189096 | JGI IMG/M metagenome (GOLD analysis project Ga0256405, IMG submission 189096) | Bovine rumen microbial communities from Lethbridge, Alberta, Canada - RJG_02 | ecosystem: Host-associated > Mammals > Digestive system > Stomach > Rumen | place: Canada: Alberta... | reverse complement strand
GGCGCAGGGGCTTGTCAACATGATTACGGCTGGTCTCGGCGTCTTCGGGTCCAACGCACTCTTCAACGCCGTCCTCGGATCAGCCGTTCCGCATCGCTGGCCACAGGCCTATGCGCTGGCGATCTTCCTGTCGGTCGCCGTGGCTCTGGCGCTCCTCTTCCTGCCGTCGCGCCGCACTTGAAGGCGGGCGTACTCCCCAAGCGACAGTCCGATCTTTTCCTTGAAGAGGTGGGCGAGTCGGTTGGCGGAGTTGAACCCGGATTCCTTAGCGACGGCGGCGAAGTCGCGGCGGGTGTGCTTCAGGAGTTCCTTGACGTGTTCGAGCCGCGTGTCAAGAATCAGGTCCCTGACGGATTTCTGTTCGTATTGGCGGAATCGAAGAGCCAGCAGCTGCTGGGAGACGCCGAGTCGCATCGCAACGTCGTGCACGGATAGGCCGTGTATTGCGTCCCGCTGGATGATGTCAAGCGCATGTTTCAGAAGTGCTTCGACGGGAGGGAGGAACTTGGTTGACGCCCGTTCGACAATATCAAGTGGCTTGCAGTCAATGAAGTTGATGCTTCGGGTCTTGCGTCCATCCATCATCGCATCCAGCGCCGCGGCCGCGCAATAGCCGATTCGCACGAAGTTGGGGGCGATGCTCGTGAGGGGCGGATTGGTGAAGCCACAGACGAGCGGGTCGGCGTCGACGCCGATGACGGCGACGTCGGCGGGGACATCAAGCCCGATTTCTCGGCAGCTTTCAAGCACTTCAATGGCCTTGTAGTCCCAGGCGGTCATGACGGCCAAGGGCCTTGGCAGGGTCGCAAGCGCCTGTCGGATATCGTCTTGAAGAAGGATCTTTGCCGTGAGGCCGTGCCGCGCCAGCTCGCCGCAAAAGCCATCCCTGCGGTCTTCGGACCAGACTGGTCGAGCGGGATGCCCGACGAAGACGAATCTGCGGAATTGCCCGAGCGAGAGAAGCTTTTTCGCTCCGAGGGCTCCGATTTCGCGATTCCGGTTGCCGATGAACGCCGTACGCTTCTTCCGCCGGCGTATGTCCTTGTCGTGGATGTCAACGACGGACAAGGGCAGGGGTGTGCGCGTGAGTTCAAGTGCCGTGGCGGCGTCGCCAGTGTGGTTGACGAGAATTCCGTTGAAGCCGTTGGCCTTGGCGTTTCGGATGACGGCGGCGGACATTGTTTCCGGATAGGACATCAGCTTGATATTCCAGTCCCCTCGTCCGGAAATGTATTTGAGAATTCCGCCCAGAACGCCGCGTCCGGCGTTGTTGTTGATCTCGATCCCTATGGCAACTTTTTTCATTTCGTATGGATTATAGCAGATTAACCGTATCGAATACAACACGAAATTATTAGCGATTGTGACAATCTATCGATGTTATACTATTTCGCAGTGAAGGATAACTTGAGAGCGATGATTGTGCTGGGTGCAGCTCTTGCACCTACTTTGTTGTTTGCGCTTGTTTCCGATGATGAGGCGGAGGCGTTGGCGCGTTCTGTCCTCGGACGGATGACGCTTGAAGAGAAGACGATGATGACGGGCGGATCCGGCACGATGACGCTCGCAGCGCTTCCCCGGATCGGCATCTCGCGAGAGTGGACCTTCGCCGACAGTTCGTCGACTGTCCGCGCGAAGATGTCGCGCTGGGATTGGAGCTATTGCGGGACGAATGACGAGGCGACAGTCCTTGCGTCTCTTTCGGGGTTGGCTTCGACGTGGAATGTCGATTTGGCGCGGCGGCACGGCGAGGTCTTGGGCGAGGAGGCACGTGTCGTTTTGCCGCGCCAGATACTCGGCTCTTCGATCTGGAATAGAGTGAAGTGCATTTCTCGAGCGCAGACAACAACGCCAATGGGGTTAGATTCCGAAACGCGAAGGATATACCGAACAAGGGAACAGGAAGAAGTGACGAAATGAGAACACTTTGCGGAACAATTATTGCGGCGGCGGTTGCGTATGCCGCGCTTGGTGGCTCGCTCGACGAATTTTAACGGAGCATGTGAAATGAACATCTGCTTTTTTCATCGCAATAGGCGTGTTGACAATCAGCAGGAACAAGGCCGATGCAATCCCCCTGCGCGAAGTCGCACAAGCGGCGGCGCAAGGTTTCTTCTTCGCATCCTTGCGGCGATTGCCGTTGGTGCCGTGCTTGGACTTATCCTTCCTGATATTGGAGTAAGGGCGTTCAAGACAGTCAACCTACTTTTCGCCCAGATTCTAAAGTTCATCGTGCCGCTGCTCATACTCGGCCTTGTCACGCCCGCCATAGCGGATGTCGGCAAGGGCGCAGGGAAGATGCTCGTGGCCGTTGTCGTTGTCTCGTACTTCTCAACGGTTGCGGCTGGTTTCTTCGCCTACGGTGTGAGCGGACTTCTTTTGCCGCACTACATCGCTCAGGGTGCGTTTGAGTCTGTCGGAAACGGCAAGGAGTTTCTTCCTTTCTTCACGCTGAAAATGCCTCCAGTCTGCGATGTCCTTACTGCGCTCGCACTATCGTTCATGGTCGGCGTCGGCATTGTCCATACCGGTTCTGAATCGCTCAGGCGCGGCATAGGTGATTTTGGGGTGATAGTAAAGCTCGCAATCATGCGCGTGATCATACCCGGACTTCCCTTGTACATAATGACGATGATAAGTGAGATGACGGCTTCTGGTAAGCTCTCTGTCATGGCCGGAGTTCTCTTCAAGGTAATCGGTACTGGTTGGGGGCTCACTGTTGCATTCCTTTTTGTTCTGTACATTGTGGCTGGCGCAGTCGCCGGACGCAACCCGCTCGCGTGTCTCTGGCGGATGCTTCCCGCCTACCTGACGGGGCTTTCCATAGCGTCGTCCTCTGCCGTAATACCGGTTACGCTGGAATGCTGCGAGCGGAATGGCATATCGAAGAAGGTGCGCGATTTCGTTGTTCCGCTGTGCGCGAACGTCCACCTTGCTGGAAGTGCAATCAAGCTGCTGACGAGCGCGTTTGCAATTTCTATTCTTTACGGATTCGAGATGCCGTTTGCGCATGTCGTGAACTTCATTTTCATATTGGCCATCGCCGCTGTCGCCGCACCTGGTGTCATGGGTGGGGTTCTCATGGCAAGCATAGGATTCGTGGAGTCGATTCTCGGCTTTACGCCTGAGCAGACCGCGCTTCTCATGACATTCTATCTCGCGCTTGACGGCTATGGTCCGGCGGCGAACGTCACTGCCGATGGAGCGGTCGCCCTGGCGATGGATCGGTTTTTCGGCCAGAACATTGAAAACGATGAAAGGAACTGAAATCATGAGCAAGTTATCGCACCCCGTAATGCTCGCGGCGACTGTCGCGGGAGCGTTGTTGTTCGGATGCGTTAATACCGTGCAATCGCGCTCGCCAATCCCTGATTTCGACCACGCGAACGCAAAACGCCTCTGCGCACATCGGGGTTTTTCCACTATCGCCCCTGAAAACGGCATGGCTGCTTTCGGCGCGGCGGTTGCGCTTGGTGCGTCGGAAATCGAGTTTGACATCTGGTGGACTAAGGACGGAGAAATCGTCTCCATTCACGACCGTACGCTTGAGCGAGTTTCCAACGGCACGGGCAATGTCTATGAACATACGTATGCCGAACTCGCTACGCTGGATTTCGGCATAAAGAAGGGGGAGCATTTCACGGGGACGCGTATTGTCAAGTTTTCGGACATACTGGCCGTGTTTTCTCAGCGTGTGATAATGAACATACACGTCAAGAACCTCGGTGGAGAATGGGATGACGCGGTTCTTATGAAGGCGATCCGGCTGATAGACGAGTACGGAGCGCGCCGCCATGTCTATTTTATGGCGAACAGCACGGTAATGCAGGATCAACTGGCGCGACTTGCGCCGGACATCCCGCGTTGCATGGGCAACAGTTCCGACAACAAGTCGCATCCCGACATCGTTGACAATGCGATTGCGCATAAATGCCGGATGGTGCAGCTCTTCAAGCCGTATTTCGATCAGGCACTTGTCGACAAGGCAAAGGCAGCGGGTCTGCGCGTCAATGTATTCTGGTCTGACGATCCCGACGAGGCAAAGAAGTTGCTCGACATGGGTGTCGACACGATTCTCACAAACGACTACCAGCCAATCTCATCGGCTACTGGATTGCGCTGACGATGTGAGGGAGTTATGTAATGTCACCTCAATTGACAACCATTCATCAGCCATGTCATGACATAGCCGATGTTGCTGTTCGCCGTCTGCTATCACGGATTGAAGATCCAAACTTGGAACCTATGGAGATATTTCTTCCGTCTCCATTGGTCGAACGGGGTTCCACTCAACGTATCGCAAGGGTGTCGCAAAGACATCCATCAAAACGAAAATCAAATGAATCCACAAAATCAGGGAGGTTGACAAGATGAGAATCTGTATCGTTTCCATCGCCGTGCTTTTTAGCGTGCCGATGGTGGCGGCATCGTATCCAGTCGCCGCAACGACTGTGACCAATGATGTAATCTTCACAAATCCTGCGCGGTCGATTCACTGGAAGACTGTCTGTTCCGGAAATCTTGAAATACCTGTTCCGAACTGGCCTGACGGGGCATCTTCGGCAACGCTTTCTGTTTCCGGAAATGATTTTGCGGCGAAGACATTCACCATATCCTCGCCGGAGGATTCATTCCGCCTGACTCTTGCATTGCCGGATACGGAAGAGACTGAAACGATGCTCACGTTCACGCTCACATACGCCACGGAGACGGGAGAGATACTTGCGGGTGAACCTCATTCCGCCACGCTTGGATTCGTCCGAGGCGTCGGAAACGGCGCAACGGTCAAGTGCGTGCCTGGCGGAGAGGGTGCACGGGAATGGTTCCGCATCAGGAGCCGTAAGGCGATCATTCCCATCACGGAGGACGTGGAGGCGCTTTCGCTGGATGGAGTCGACGCCACGCTTCCGCAGGCACCCGGATGGTATCGGTGGGGTGGACTTTCGCGGGGCAGTCACAGCCTGAATGCCGTCACAAACGGCGTGGCGTTCGGCGGGACGTATCTGCGCGTCGGCGACTATTTTGTGTTAATCGTCAAGTAAAGGAGGCAGCATATGCATAAATTGGTTGGAATCACAATGGCGGCGTTCATCGTGCCGTTTTCGGTTGAGGCCGTCAAGTTCGAAAGCGTTCTGGTTCGTCAGCAATGGCCGTGGAACGCAAAGGTCAACATCGACTACGTTCTTACCGAGGCGGACGGCAAAATGTGGGATGTGTCCGTTGCGTTTCGCGCCGGCGGCGAAACGCTGGATGTTCCCTCTGCCTCGTTGAGCGGCGACCGCTACAGCGTCTCCGCCGGACAGCGTCGGATAGTCTGGGATCCTTTGTTGACTTCGTACACGAACCGTAGCGTCCTGGCGGATCTTGAAATCACGCTTTCCGCGGAAAGCGTGGATGAAAAACGCTACCTCATCATTGACATGACGGAAGGAGCCGACATTGGAAAGGCCGCCGCCATATGGCCCGTGTCCTATACGAATGAGGTCGTGGATGCCGACGGCGATGGCGAATGGGACCGGGAGTACAAGACGACCAAGATGGTGTTCCGCCGCATTGAAGCGGGTACGTTCACCATGGGCATTCCGGCGACGGAATACGGTACGTATGAAAAGGCTCCTGTGCCGGAGCGTCAACATCAGGTGACGATTTCCAAACCGTTCTACATGGGTGTATTTCCGCTTACCGCGAAACAGTTCCGTCAGGTTCGCGCCTACTGGGGAAATACAACTTATGGAAAATCGGATGCGACAAGTGCGCGTCCGGCAAACGGTGGTGGCGTTACCTACAATGCCTTGCGCGGTTCTGTCGGCGACGGAATCAATTGGCCTACGACCATGCATGCCGTTCTCGACGATCCGTCAGTTGAAGTCTTTAACAATGCCTCCGGAACGGCGGCGAACAACATGAGTTTCCTTGCCTGGTTCCGTCGTCATGTCCCTGGCCTTGTCGTAGATCTGCCTACTGAGGCACAGTGGGAGTACTGCTGCCGTGCAGGAACATCTCCGCACTCTTTCTACAATGGGGTGGATATAGACTCGTCCGAATATCGGGCGAGCGTAACACTTCGCGATCCGGGGATAGAATCCATAGCACGTACGAAAAGCAATTCTCAGGTGTACGATGCAGATACCGGGAAATGGTCAACTCCCGAAGCGGACGGAACTGAATATGGTCCATGCGACGTGGGATCATACGATCCGAACGATTGGGGTCTTTATGATATGCATGGCAATGTGAATGAATTGTGTCTTGACTGGTTCAACAATGCCGCGTTGTCTGATGAGACGGATCCAAAAGGACCGTATGAAAGTCCTGAATCCACGGCACGCCGCGTTTATCGTGGCGGCGGATTCAGTAATTGGCCGTCAGACTCCCGTGCGGGTTTTCGAGGGGCATGTGATCCGGGTTCGGGCAATAAAAACTTCGGCTGCCGCCTTGCCATCCATCTTGACTGAATTAGCGAGGAGGATGTCTCGTGAAACTTTGGGTTCTATTTCCCCTGATGGCGTCTGCATGCATGGGCGCAGAGATTAGATCCATGACGCCCGTGCCGCAGTCCACCAACACGAACGGATGGTGGTGGGGGCGTCTCCGTCAGAAGGATGCAGCCGTTGCGGACGGCGGTTCGCGCATCGTGTTCCTTGGCGACTCGATCACGCATGGCTGGGAGGCTGAAGGGCGATTCTGGTGGAATAAATATTTCGCCGGCGAGCCGTACCGTGCGCTCAACCTTGGCTTTGGCGGCGACCACACGGAGAATGTGCTGTGGCGAATCCGACACGGACAGCTGGACGGCTACGAGGCCCGGGCCATTGTCCTGCTCATTGGCGTCAACAATGCGTGGCACCGGGAGGAACATGAAGAGCCGCCGATCGATACGATCCTGGGAATCAAAGCCATTCTGAACGAGTTGCGCCGACGGCAGCCGAATGCCAGGATATTTCTGCATGCAATCTTCCCATTTGGAAAGACTGCTGACAATCCGGTGCGTCTGCGCTGCAAACGCGTCAACAAGGCCATTTCGCGTTTTGCGGACGGGCGGCATATCGTGTGGGTTGACATCTCCGACCGACTCACCTTGCCGAATGGGCAGATACCCCGTGAAGTCATGCCGGACTGCGTACATCCAGCCGGAGCCGGACGCGAGATATGGGCCGCCGCGCTCATCCCCTGCATCAACCGGGTTCTTGCCTCCGATGCCACGTCCGACCTGCCGTATCAGGCCACGCTTCCTTCTCGACTGGATGCGGACATGACACCTGCCGTCGCCTCCGTTGGACTTTCCTCCATTCCGCGTGTGGAGGAGGAGTGGTGGCTTAACCGGTTGAGAACAGACCGTCTTGCCGCGCTCAATGCTCCGTCAAACGGGTTCGATACCGTATGGGTCGGCGACACGTCCAAGCCGTGTGCGCGTGCGGGAGTGCATGATCTTGATCTTCGCTATGCCGGCGACGCTACCGAGAACGTGATATGGCGGATGGAGAACGGCCAGCTGGAAGGCTACCGCGCCAGGCGCTTTGTGGTGAAGGCCGGACATCACAATTCGCGCTTTGACTCTCGCTCCGACAAGGCGAAAGCCGTTGAAAGAATAGTTGAACTCATCAAATTGCGTCATAAGGAGTCGCTCGTGGAAGTTGAAAAATGAAACATGCCATATTGTTTGCGATTCTGTCCGCACTGTCCGCATGGGGAAATGCCCAGACGTCCGGGGTGAAAGGTGAGGAGGTCATCTGCGTTGACAGGACGGGTGAAGTGAAAGATATTGCGGAGGCGATGCGGCGCGTGGAGCGGTTGCGGAAAGCCGACGCACGACGTTCGGTGGCGGTGGAGGTTTCGTCCGGAGACTGGACCGTGCCGGAGGAGGTTCGCATCGGTAAAAGCCATGCCCGTTCAGACTGGGGTTGTCTCTCAATACGCCCCTGTTCTGGTGCGAAGGTGCGACTGTTTGGAGGACATGAAATCTCATCCTGGCAGCGCACGGCGTTCAACGGACGCGGCGACGTATGGAGTGCAGACGTTTCTGCGCTGAAGTTGAAGCGTCCGCTGCGCACTCTTTTCCTCGACGGCAAGCGTCTCGACAATGCCCGGCATCCCAATGCCGTGCCCGGCGACCGCCTTGGAGGATGGGCGCACGTTGCCGCCGACAGCGACAGGAAGGATTCTTTCCGTGTCGGAGAGGCGGACTGGCGTGGCTGGAAAATGCCGGAAGAAGGAGGCGTTCTTATAATTCCGCGCTACAACTGGTTCTCGTTCATGCCGCGCATCACCGGTGTGACGGCGACAAACCGCACTATCTATCTGGCTTCGGAACTTTGGTACAAGCCGGCGGAAGGCGACCGCTATTTCGTGTGGGGTCATGCGGAGGATCTGGATGCGCCAGGCGAGTGGTACCATGACTTCCGTGCGGCGAAGCTTTATCTGATTCCTCCGGACGGATGCGATCCCAATGCCAATAGCATCCACGCTCCGGTATCCGGCAGTGTGTTCCGCTTCACCGGAGCCGCAAACGCTGAGGTGAAGGGCTTTGAGATTCTGGCAGCGGAGTCGGGCGTCACCGGCGAGAGCTGCGACGGAGTGGATGTTGTGTCCTGCCGGATTCATGATGTAGGGTCTTTCGGTGGTGATGGCGTGTCGTTTGCGCGTTCGCGCCGTTGCCGCGTCATCGGCTGTGAGATCTGGAACATTGGTCGCAATGGCGTCATCCTTGGCGGCGGCACCCCGGATACACTTGATGAGTCTGGCAATGAGGTTTACGGATGTGAGATAAGGAATACCGGTGTTGTGAACCGCCACGGAAACGGAATCCAGTTGGATGGACAGGGCGGACGCGCAATCTGTAACCATGTCTCCGACACGCCGCGCTACGGTATATGTCCTCACGGCCGCATCCATCTCGTCGCCTCAAACCGCATTGAGCGCACGAATCTTGAGACCGAAGACTGTGGCGCGATCTACACGGGCGGATACTCTGCCGTCGGTACCCGCATCGTCGACAACTGGATTTCGGAGTCTGTTGGACGTGCGCGTCGTAATGGCAAGTGGACATCTCCGTGTTTCGCTCGCGGCATCCATCTTGATGAGGCAATTGGAAACGTCACGGTCACCGGGAACATTGTCGAGAACAGCTCGCAAGGTTCCATGTGTCTGCATTCGGCGCGTTTCGTAACGATCTCAAACAATCTTTTCATCTCCAATGCGCGTGAGGGCGGAAACTCGCCTCAGATAGATTTCCATGGATGGACGGATGCGACGAACAGCCTCTATCTCCGTTCTCGCCGCCCTGCGATTCTGAAGGGACGCGAACGTCTGGTCTCCGCCAATCCTGCATGGGCCGAGCGTTATCCTGCCGTCTCCCGCCATCCAGACGAACTCTTCGTCAACGGTCACATGATGCGTGACGTTAAAGTCACCGATAATGTATTCTATTATCCCGATCAGCCTTCGTCTCCGCTCATGTGGGCCGTAAATTTCGAGACCAACAGGAACAATAATGTCTTCATCCGGAACACGATTGCCGATACGCCTCCGGACCGTTCACAGTGGCCTGCCTTTCATGCGGGCGTCCCGGCATCGATCTCAGCCAGAATGAAAGGCCAGAAATGAAAACTACGATCCTCCTTGCCGTCTGTGCCTTTTTGGCAGCAGGCGGAGCCGCCGCGCGGAATGCCGTCGATCTTACGGAATGGAAGTTCAGGTATTGCGGAGGCTGCGATCCAGACACTCCCGTAAAGGAGCCCAAAGACTGTTTCAAGGCGGCGTATGACGATGCGCAGTGGCGTGTTGTTCAGGCTCCGCACGACTGGGGCGTGGAAGGGGTGTTCGACAGAAAATACGGCTGTTGGGTTGGCGGATTGCCGTGTTTCGGGGTGGGATGGTACCGTACCCGCTTCAAGACGACGGCGGCGATGGCCGCAGGCCGCGCCTCTTTGGAGTTTGACGGCGTGATGAGCGACTCGAAAGTGTATGTGAATGGTGCCTGTGTGGGTGGAAGGCCTTTTGGGTATGCATCGTTTTCATTCGACGTGACGGCGCTCCTTGCGCCGGAAGGGACGGAGAACGTCATTGCCGTGCGTGTCGACAATGCGCTTTGGGGTGCGCGTTGGTATCCGGGCGGCGGTCTCTACCGTCCCGTCCGGATCGTCACTACAGGGCGGACGCGCATCGCATGGAATGGCGTATGGGTTAAGCCGTCTGTGAAGCGTGGAGATACTGCACGTCACGCAAGATGTATCGGGGTTCTGGATGTGGAAGTCGCGTTGGATGGGGATGCGGAAGGTTGTGAGGTTCGCAAGCGCATTCTTGGCGAGAAGGGACTGTGCGTGGAATCTCCGCGCCTGTGGGATGTGACCGCCCCCAATCTCTATACTGCGCGTGTCGAAGTTGTCCGCGCGGGGCGGGTCATTGATGCGTGCGATACCGTCTTTGGCTTCCGGACTGCGGAGTTCCGCCCGAAGGAGGGATTCTTCCTGAACGGGCGGCACTTGAAGATCAACGGCGTATGCCTTCATCACGATCTTGGTCCGCTCGGTGCCGCCGTTGACCGTGGTTCAATACGCCGCCAGCTGCGCATAATGCGGGAGATGGGCGCCAATGCCGTCAGGACGAGCCACAACCCTCCGGCGCGGGAACTTCTTGAGGAATGTGACAGAATGGGGATTATGGTGCTGGATGAGATATTTGATGAATGGCGTTCTCCGAAAATGCTTATGGGATATTCGCGTTTCTTCGCCGACTGGTGGGAACGCGATCTTGTCGATTGGATCCGTCGCGACCGTAATCATCCTTGCGTCATCGCATGGAGCGTGGGAAACGAGGTGGAGGAACAGAAAACGCCGCATGCCGGACGGGAACTCGGCGCACGTCTTGCCGCTGTAGCCCATCGCGAAGATCCCTTTCGGCCAGTGACGATGGGGTGTGATTCCACTGCGGTGTTCACAAACGGCATGATGGAGGCCATGGACATCTATGGCGCGAACTACCGCCCGGACTTCTACAAAGAACTCTTGGAGCGATTCCCCGGAAAGGGCGTTCTGGGGACGGAGACGGCATCAATGGTTTCATCGCGTGACACATATTTCTATCCGTTGCCTGATGGCTTCGAGAAACGTCCGCGTCCATTCCGCAAAGGATACCTAGACAGGCAGGTCAGTTCGTATGACATCTTTCCGCAGCGCCCGCACAACTATCATCCGGATGTGGAGTTCTTCCGTCAGGATACGCTTCCGCAGGTGTACGGCGAGTTCATCTGGACGGGCTTCGACTATCTTGGAGAACCGGCCCCACATCCATCGTCCCGCAGTTCATATTACGGTGCCGTCGACCTGTGCGGCTTCCCGAAAGACCGCTATTATGCATATCAGGCCCAATGGAGACCGGAACATGCGATGGTACACCTGCTCCCCCACTGGACATGGCATGGACGTGAAGGGCAGAGGACGCCGGTATGGGTCTACACGTCTGGCGACGAGGCGGAACTTTTCGTGAACGGGAAATCGTGTGGATTCCGGAAGAAGGACAAGGCCAATGGCGTCTATACGCTTGAGTGGAACGATGTGTCCTACGAGCCGGGGGAGATTCGTGTTGTCGCCTACAGGAATGGGCGGAAATGGGCAGAGGTATGCCGCCGTACCGCGGGTCGGGCGTTCGGGCTTCGGGTGACTGCGGAGCAAGGGGCGGCGGATGACGCATTTGTCTATTACAGGATTGCGCTGGTGGACTCGCAAGGCACGGTGGTACCGTGCGAGGATCGGGAACTCGTCCTCTCGGTTGAAGGCGACGGTGAGCTTGCCGGCGCATGCAACGGAGATGCGACGGACATGGCCGCATTCCGTTCGCCGCGTCAACGCACGTTTCGTGGTCTCATGTTGGCTGTCGTCCGGCGCGTCCCCAGCAAGACGCATCGACTGTGCGTGGAGGGCGAAAGCCTTCCGCGTACACTCTGCCCCTCGCCTCATGCCGAGCGGTAGGGCGGCTTGTTTGAAGTTCTGGTGTATACCAGCGAACAAGACAAGTCTGCATATGGTGCAATTCGCGCCGCCATGGGAGAGTTTTCCATAGTCGTGAGTTTTCGTGAAGATGATACAAATAGGTGTTAATTTCCATGACATACAGAAAGTGCAACGGTTCCGTTTCACGTCGTAAATTCCTGAAGGGGCTAGCCGCATCAGGAGCGACAATTGCGGTAGGCATTGCGTCCGCCGCCCGAATCCATGGCGTCGGCAAGGCATGGCGTGCAGGGCACTATCAGGTCCATCACATCTACACCGGACGTTCGGAATGTCTGTTCCACATATTTCCGGACGGCACATCGATGCTCCTAGATTGCGGCGATACGATGCGGTTCTATCAAACGCCCGCCGAAGTGCCGCTGCCGTCATCTCCTTCCGTCCGCGCCGGTGAATTTGCGGCGAAATACGTATTGTCGGTCAATCCGAATGGCGACAGGGTCGACTATCTCCATCTTTCGCACTACCACGAGGATCATGCGGGCGGGCCGCGCTATCATGGCGGACCTCTTGGCGAATCGTCAAAGGGACGCTTCAACCTCTGCGGAATCGCCGATGCCGCGCGTTTCCTGCGGTTTGGACGCGCCATCGACCGGGCATGGCCGGGGTTTGACGATCCGTTGAATGTTCTGGAGAACGGCCGTGACGGCACTCCTCGTCAGGTGATAGCGCTTTACGCGCATCTTGCCGAAACGCAGGGTACTCAGTTCGAACGCTTCGCCCTCGGCGCAAAAGATCAGTTCCGCTTACGCGACACGGGATTATTTCCCGGATTCAAGGTGTTCAACCTGTGTGCCAACGGACGCTATGTCCGCAAGGACGGGAGCATTCGCGATCTCTACGCGGAGCGCATAAAGTCCGGAGCCAAGTCGCTAAACGAAAATGGGATGAGCTGCGGCATGATCATTGAATATGGGAAGTTCCGGTATTTCACCGCCGGCGACTTTTCCGACGGATGGAAGCATGGTGACGGAGTCCGGCGGCAGATAGAAGATGCGCTTGCCGAGGCGGTGGGTCCGGTGCAGGTGGCGAAGCTCAACCATCATGGACATCACGCCATGTATCCGAAACTCGTCAAGTCTCTCAAGGCGAGAGTCTGGACGAGCTGCACCCTTGACCAGCAGCACTGTACGGATGATACGATGGTGCGTCTTGCCGACAGGTCGCTATATGATGGGCCGCGGCTGATGCTGCCCACTTATATGCCGTTGAACAGACCAGTCACCCCGGATGGACGTGGGTATCTGCCGGATGTCGCCGCTTGCGTCATAAAGGAACCCTGCCATGTGGTTCTCGATGTGCCGCCGGGCGGCGATACATATTCGCTCTCCTGCTTCTCGGCGGTTCAGTCCGGGAATCCACTCGTGGGGGAGTTCACCTTCAGATCCTGATCGATGATCTGCCGCCTTGCCCGAGAGCAATACGCTTTACGTGCATCTCTTCTGCTATCCGATGGGTTTCCTGCCTCTCGACTTCTACGAAAAGGTTGAGTATGCTCAGTTCCTCCATGACGGCTCCGAGATCCGCATCCGCAAGCCGAAGTCCGAACACGGGCAGTCTGGAGAGTTGAAGCCCGTCGGCGGATTGACCCTGCCGATGCAGAAGCCGAACGTCACGGTGCCGGTGATCGAGATGTTCCTGAAGTGATGCGTTTAGAATGTCAAATTGGAGTGTGAAATGTCATATAGCATAATCAATCGAATCATGGCGGCATTGTGTGTTGTCGCGTCGGTGTCGGTAAATGCGGCGTCGCGGCCGGTCGAGTGGGTGGTCAGAAGGGTCAGAGCATATTGATACAGGTACGCCAAGCGAAGCTCGGCAGAACTAATAGCGGAAGGAGCTACATCGTAAAGAAATCGACGTACGATTAGGACATATCCGCCGAACGCAGGGAGGGCCGAGCGAAGCGAGGGGATAGCCCGAAGGGCCGAGCAAGCCGTGCAAAGATGCACCGCAGAAAGGCGAAAGCCTTTCGGAGGGAACCTCGCCGAAGGCGATCCGAAGGACGCGCAAGCGGGTGCGTGACCGATGTGCGGGAGTCTTGCCCGACGAAGAAGTAAGCCGTAACGCAAGTGAACAATCTACGTAAAGCCTCGTTAAATCACTTCCGCGTGGTCAGCGTCTCTGTATGCGTGAAACCAACAACTCCGCACCGACTCGATTTAGGTGTGAGAGGGCGCGGCGGGGCAAATCCGACGCGATAGGAATTACATAGGATGAATCTCTGTCTTTTCTTCGAGGGTACGGGGCGGGGCGTCGCGGGCAAGGTAACGAACGTGACGCGGCTACGCGACATCTGCGTTGAGGATTCGCGGCAAAAGCTCCACCTTGAAGCCGGCCCTGGGACTCGCTTGGGTTCGTACCTCTGCGGCAAGATTGCCGGTTCCGACTGGCAGGCCATCTTTCGCGACGCTCGCCGCTGGTTTGAGGCGAACTACGAGACGCTGCCGAAAGATGGCATAGCGACGAAAGTTTTCCTCTTCGGCTTTTCACGCGGCGCTCTCATTGCTCGGCACTTCGCGGCGTGGCTCGACAAGCTTGGCGTCGAGGTTGACTATCTTGGATTGTGGGACACAGTTGACGCTACCATCGGGCTGGATGTCGCGGCAGATTGTCCGCGCAATGTCAAGAAGGCGCGGCATGCCGTTTCGCGCGACGAAACGCGGAGGTTCTTTCAGTATGTTCCGCTCAAGGGCGGCAAAGGGCAGGTTGTCGAGATGCTCTTCCCCGGCAGCCACAGCGACGTCGGCGGACTATACGGCGACAATCACCTTGTCGCCGACCTTGCTCTCGCATGGATCGCGGCTGGTGCAAAGCGGGATGGATTGCGCCTCAGACGCGCCACCCGCCTCTCGCAAAAGCTCGACGCCTCAGCCGTCGTCCTGCACGACGCCCACGACGAGGCCTCGAATCTCTGGGGCGCGTTCGACCGCGCCCGCCGCAATTTACCTCGAATCAGATTGCACTTCGCTTGCAAAGGACTCTGATGTGCGGCGGCAGTGAGGCGGTGGAGTGAAAGTCCGAGCGAATGGATACGGCGTATTCGCCGAGGCTCCATGAGGAGGAGCTTTCGGCCACCGCCGAACGAATCGCACCGCGCATTTCGCGTGCTTTGGTTGCGGTTGGAAGGATGGATGAATCGGCGTGGGGGACAGTCCCTCTGAGACAGCGTTTTTCTGGCGGGTCGCGGAAAGAGGAATGGTTTTCATGGCGGTTGGTGCGGACATGGGAAGGACGGAGTGAAGAGCATCTGAATTGAGAACTTTTGCGGAAACTTGAGCAAGTTTAAGATATACGGTTGCATGTAGCCGTGAAGATGTGGTATAATATTGACAACTTGTGCGGATGGCCGCAAAAGAATTAAATTGAGGGCTGTGTATGGAGATAAAACGCGATTCTTATCTTGCCAAGCTCATTTCACGTATGTGGAATGGGCAAGTCAAGGTCATTACTGGTATAAGGCGGTCTGGAAAGTCCTATCTGCTGAAAACGATTTTCCGTAGACATCTGCTTGAAGACGGCGTTTCTCCAGATGACATTCTGACGCTTGAACTGGACGAACTTCGATTCTCTGCGTATCGCAACCCAATCGTGCTGGGCGAACACGTCCGTGAATGGATGCGGGGAGCGGCTGGGCGGCGCTATCTTTTCATTGACGAAATCCAGATGTGCGGAGAAGTGCTGAATCCTGCGATGCCGGACGGGGCGAAGATCACATTCTACGATGCATTGAACGAGTTTCGCGCAATGGAGAATCTTGACGTGTACGTCACAGGTTCCAACTCCAAGATGCTCTCTAAGGACATCAGGACGGAATTTCGCGGGCGCAGCGACGAAGTCAGGGTGCATCCGCTTTCGTTCAGCGAGTATTTCAATGCTGTCGGAGGGGACAAGATTGGGGCGTTTGAGGCGTATATGCGATACGGCGGAATGCCTTTCGCAGCGACCATTGCCGACGATGCGGACAAGGAAGAATATCTCAAGAGTCTTTTTGAAGAGGTGTATCTCAAGGACATCGTAGAGCGCAAGCGCATTGAGCGCCCAGAGATCATGGCTCAGACGTTGGACTTTCTCTGCTCCTCTACCGGCTCTCTCACAAACGCAAACAACATTGCGAAGTCCCTTGCGAAAGTTCACGGTCTGGAGGCTGCGACCAATACCGTCGCATCGTACATCGACCATCTTGAGGATGCCTACCTCTTCGCGGAGGCGAAGCGCTATGACGTGAAAGGCCACACGTACTTCGACTACCCGCAGAAATACTACTGCGAGGATGTCGGCCTACGGAACGCCCGCACTGGCTACCGCCATCAGGAGGCGACGCATATAATGGAAAACATAATCTTCAATGAGCTCGTCGGACGGGGCTACAGCGTCGATGTCGGGGTGGTCGTGGCGAACGAACGCAATTCGCTCGGCAAAAACATACGGGTGCAGCGCGAGATTGACTTTGTTGTAAACCGCTCTGGCGAAAGGCTGTACATCCAGTCCGCCTACGCTCTGCCAGACGAAGACAAGCGGACTCAAGAACTAAAGCCGTTTTCTCTCACTGGCGACAGTTTCAGGAAAATCGTCGTTCGCCATGATATGGGCAGAAGATGGTACAACGACGATGGCGTCCTGAACCTTGGCATCTACGACTTTCTCCTCGACCCTGCTGCAATAAGTTGAGGAACGGGAGAAATACTATGGGGTCAGACCCCATGGCAACAATCAACCAGTTCTTTCTTTGCGACCTTTGCGTTCTTTGCGGCTAAAATAGCAGAGTCGAATAGTGTCGTTTAGCGTCGATTGGGGCGACGCTTTCTGCAACAGCCGAACGAATCGGAAATTTGGTAAAATATACAACAAACAGAGAAATCGGGCATGTCGCGAAAAAGCGTGTAACCTTCCGCCGCGTGAGGTGTATACATTGCGTAAACAGGAGGAAAACCAATGAGCGGACATGCAAATTTCAGTGCGATTGAAGGCGTGAGGCCTACTCTGCCCACGATCCAGCAGCCAGGCGAGGACATCGGCGTCTCGCTCAACAAGTCGGTCGGCGGCGTGAATGGCCCGGGCGCGTCGGATGCCGGCGGCGTAAAGGAGGAAGCCCCGCTCAAGGAGACCAGCGACGCCGCGGAGAAGACGGGCGCGCTCATCCGTCAGCTCGACGTCCTCCTTGCGCGCGCCGCCGAGAGCGCGACGAAGGGAATCGACGCGGCCACGCTGAAGGACACCCTCAACCAGGTGAACCTCGCCAAGGGCGACCGCAAGGCGATGAACGCCGCGGCGGACAAGGCGGACGCCGCGTTCAAGGCGATCAACAAGTTCACGGGCTTCGAACTTGCCGCGGCGGTTTCGGCGACGAACGGCAAATTCGACTGGAACATGACGAATCCGGCGGGCGAGGCCATCGAGAAGGCGCTCGACGCGCAGATGGAGCTTTCGGACAAACTGCGGCAGATCGCCAACCAGCTGCCGCGGGGGGAACTTGCGGACTCGCTCGAGGAGGCGATGATGCAGTGCGACCGCCGGACTTGCGAGATACAGACGCTCGTCTGCCAGTTCGCCGCCATCCTCGAAAACGATCCCATTCCCGGGGATCAGGCGACCATCGACCATCTCAACCAGACGCTTGAGAAGCTTCTGCCGCGGCAGGCGCTCAAGATGCACGGCAACGACGCCGCGATTGCGGCGATGAGGGATGCGGTCGAGCCGATTGCGAACCGGCTGGACGAGCTCTCGAAGACGCAGGGGAAGGGCGCGCTGCTTTCAAACCAGGAGATCGCCGCGATCGGGCGCGAGATCGACACGATGTCCAACGCCCTTAAGGACGCCGTAAAGCGCGGCGTTGCGGGCGAAAGCGGAATCGGCATCGACCGCACGCTCTTCACGGCCGCGAAGGACATCCTCGACGCGGTTGGCGGCAAGCTCGCGAACGCACGGCGCGAAATCGCGAAGGAGTCGATGGTAAACTTCGCCGAGAAGGCGTTCGCGCCGCTTCCCATGAAGATACTCGACCCGAAGTTCCTGCCGATCCTCAAGGCGCTCTCGCCCGACGTGGCGGTAGTTGTCGCAAGGCACGAAAATCTGCGCCGCGCGGCGGTCGCGTACGCGAAGGACCCCAATGACGCGAAATACAAGACGCTGAAGGACGCGACGGATGCCTACGCAAAATCAAGGAACGAGCAGAGTGCCATAAAGCAGGGCCTGCTGAGACTGGCAGACAGCATGGCCGGCGCCATCATCTCCCGCGATGGCGACAGGGAGGCGAAGATCGCGAGCGTGATTGCGGGTGTCGTCAAGAACTCGGGCATGCTCAACCCCGCCGAGATGGCCGCCGGCAAGTCTCATGCCCTGGAGTTTGCCAAACTGTACATACCGTTCGCGGGGGATGTGCTTGTCGATCCGGACAAGAACGTGCATACACTCACGCTTCGCAAGCTCGTCAACGCATCGAACGGCGCGATGTCGCAGACCGTCCACCTCAAGCTGATGCACGAGACGGCCGAGAACATGTCCAACGCCGATTTCCTGACGAGCGACACCGTGCGCGCCGCCTTCGAGGGCAAGCTCAGGTTCACGACGGTCGTCGAGGCGCGTCTCCACGGTCTTAGGGACGAAGACGTGGATCCGAAGCTGGACGACGCAAACCACGTCTCGTCTGTGAAGCTCGGCAGCGGCTCGTTCAACTCCGTCTACGAAGTCGGCTACAAGGACGGCACGTCGTACATCTTCAAGCCGGAGGCGCCGGGGCGCCAGGCCATGGAGAACCTGACGATAGCGAAGGGAATCGAGTCGACGCAGATGGTCGCCCAGCTCAACATAGCCTCCCAGAAGACGGCCGATGCGCTAGGGCTCGGCGACGTCATGGTCAAGACCACGGTCGGCTCGCACAAGGGCGAGTTCGGCATCTTCATGGAGAAGGCGAAGGGCGTGGAGGCGGATGACTTCCCGAATCTCGGGATTTCCGTGAAGCCACCGGCGGGAGACCTTACCCTGCGGCAGATAAAGAAGCTCGACGACGCCAAGTACGCCAAGGTCGTGGGCGGGCTGATGCGCCAGGCGAACCGGCTCGAGTGGTTCGACATGATCACCGGGCAGGGAGACCGCCATAGCCACAACTTCTTCATCTCTGTCGGGAAGGACGGGACCGTCTCGGTGAAGGGAATCGACAACGACGCGTGCTTCCCCGACTACCGCACGGGAATCCGCACGTTCCAGCTCACCAAGGACAAGGCCGACATCCTCAAGAATATAATGAAGGAAACGGCGGCGCAACTGTATCCGAAGAGCAAGAAAGAGCGGGAGTCTCTCGTGAACACGTTCATGGCCGATCCCGGCATCGAGTTTCATGACGACGGCACCGCGACGGTCGACACGACGCAGTTCAAGACGCCGATTCTCCACTACTGCCTCCTCAATACCGTCGGCATGCACACGACCGCGATGCCGGACTACATCGACGAGGATCTCTACAACCATCTCATGGCGCTTGCCGAGCCGGGAGATAAGCGCGACAATTACATCGTCGAGCTCACGGCGAATCTGCCCGAGGGCGCGAAGAACGCCGCGATTTCGCGGCTCGACGAAGCCATCTTCTACGCGAAGACGCTGTACTACAAGGGGCATGTCGTTTCGGCGGAGTCCTGGAACGACCACGACACGCAGCGCAAGATCGCCGGCCCCGTCCCTCCGAACAGGGCGAACGGCTGGTACGACGACGTAGTGACCATTGGATCTTCGTCCAAGGCCAGGTCGTATATCGGCCTGCGCATCCTCCACCTGACCGAAGGATATTTCCGCCGCAACATCATGCGCGCCATCGCCAAGCCCGGGTGGTTCGCTGAAGACTGGCGCAAGGAGTAGCCATGCCTTTGTGCTACGTAAGTGCGGTGGATATGGTATAATGTAATGTGAAATGAATAGTCAATGAATGCATCGTGTTGTTCTCGACAGGAGGTGTGGTCGCGGATTTTTATGTGTAACCTTTTTGCGACTCGTGTGTATACAGGGTGGAAAGTTTGAAGTTTAGAGTTGAAAGTTTAAATTTTTTAAAACAAAACAGGGGGTTACAATGCCGATACAAATAAGCGCAGCCACAAAGGCCAACTACAACAAGTTCATAGATTTCGCGAAGACGCACAACGGCGACACGGTCGCCCGTTTCAAGGGAATGCCCGTCGGCGACTACAAGGGGATGTTCGCGCCGTTCGCGCGCACGGCGGACATGAAGACGGCGAACGACCGGGTGCGCAACCTCTTCCTCAAGACGATCGCGGACATGTTCGGCGGCGAAAAGTGCATCCCCGAGGCCGTGCGCAAAAGCATGAGGATGGAGGATTTCGGGAAGGGGAAGCCCCTCACGGCGCGGCGAATCAACTTTGTGAAGGACGCCATGCTGTCGCTTGGCGGCGGCAAGTTCAAGGACGCCGCGAGCATCGCGAGGGCTGATGCGGCGGGATACGGCGGCAACGCGCTGACGGGTCTCGCGCGCACCGCGCACATCTACCAGCAGGCTACGGGCTGCACCGACGCCGAGGCGGAGGCCGTGGCGTTCGACGCGAAATCGAATGCGCGGCTCCTCTTTGAATGCGGCGGACCCATCGCGTACGATGCGAAGAACTTCAAGAAGGGGCTCGACCTCATGGCCAAAGCGGGCGATGTCGTGCGCGAAGGCCTGAAGGCCAAGGGCATCGACCCGAAAGAATTCGACTCGATGGAATTCGCGCTTTCCCTTGATTCCGCGACAGGCGATGTCACGATCCGCTGCAAGGACACGGGGAGGCATCGGTTCGGGTTCGAGTGGACTGCCACCCTCCACCACCCGGACGGCAGCGTCACCGAGACGCCGTTCAAGTTCAAGAACCATCTCCAGAAGGCCACCGAAGCGATGAAGGATGCGCTCAAGGGCTATGCCGACAACGCAGTGGTGGACAAGCTCATCGAGCGGGCCAAGGACGATGACGACCTCCTGTATCTCCTCGGATACGGCAAGTGCACTTTCGTGCACGGCCTCATGCTCGACTACGGCAACAAACTCCGTCCCGAAGAAGTCATCTTCAAGCGTCTCGACGCCGTCAGGGACAACATGAAGGAACTGCGCGCCGCCGCGAAAGGCGACACGCGCCTCATAAGGGGGCTTCTCCCGCAGTTCATCAACTTCAGGGGAGAAGCCGTTCAGCCGGGGGTGATCACGAAGATGTTCGAAGAGGCGGCCAAGGTGGACTTAAGTCCGCTCGAAAAGATTTCATCCGCCTCCTCGCCGAAGGAGTTCGCCGAGGCCATGTGCGCGGTCGACAAGATGGTGAACCGGCTTGCCGCCGCGTCCAATGCGTATGGCGGCAAGACGATGAAAGACCTCGGCGTCGACGACGTGGTGAGCGTCACCGGCCTCGCGATCGGCATATTGTTCGCGCGCCTGGGCGACGACAAGCTCCGCGAGCTCAAGACCGCCTTCCGGTCCGATAACGCCGCAAAGGTCGCGCAGGCCTTCGAGCGATTCCACGAAAAGCAGTTCCCGGCCGGCGCGAATTTGACGAACAAGACCCGCGAGGCGTTCATCCAGCTTGTTTTCATCTTCAACTCCACGTGGGCGCTCCGCATGGACGCGCTGATGGCGATGGACGACATTCTCGGGACGAAGTTCAACACCAACCCCGTCTATACGGACAGCATCCCGGAGAGCGACTTCAAGGATGTTTACGACGTTGTCGAGAAGTATCTTCGGGAGGCGCACCCGGAGAGCCTGGTTTAAAGGGGCTAGGCAACAATGTAGGGTTGTTGTTACTCGGAAGTATGGTAAAATACACCGCAAGCCGAGAAGTCGGGCGGGGCGCGGAAAAAATCGTGTAACCTTTTGCCGCGTCATGTGTAGACAGGGCAGAAAAAGGAGGTAAAAACAATGGCTATACACGTAGATCACATCGCGGACGTGTCGTTCACGAGCCACTTTCTTGAGCAAGCCAGCAACGCGCCCAAGAACGGACAGATCGAGGTCAACAAGAACACGTTTGAAGTTTCGTTCGACAACGGGCGCGTAAACGCGCACTTCACAAGCGGAAACTGGTTCACGAACCTCTTCCGCTTCAAGACGATGGGCCGATTCAAGGAAACCCTGCAGACCCAGTACGACAACTGGATCCGGGGGGCGGCGAACGCTCCCGTCGCGCAGACCGGGTTCAAGGAAAACCCGCAGATCCAGAACGACAACTTGATCCAGGAGCCGGAGAATCCTCCCGTCGCGCAGACCGGGTTCAAGGAAAACCAGCAGATCCAGAACGACAACTTGATCCAGGAGCCGGCGAACATCCCCATCGTGCAGACCACGGTGGTACAGACCGGGTTCAAGGACAACGCCAACGTCCCGGCCGTGAAGGCCGCAGTGGAAAAGTGTTTCGACATACTCCACGACGGCGCATCGAAACTTGACCAAGAAACCATCAACTGCTCGAAGGACGCCCTCAAGGCGTACGCGACGATGCACGTGGTGGGCAACGAGATCAAATTGTCCCAGACGCTGAACGACTACGATCTTGAACATTTCGAGCACTATATCGAAGTCATGCCCAAGAACCTCGGCGAGTACGCCAAGCGTCTCGGCACAATCACAGAACTCGCCGCCATCCGCAACAAGCTGACGACCATGGCAACGGGTACGGAGATCGCCGCCAAGCTCCTCGGAGAGTGCGGAATCAAGACGCATCCGAAAGACAACGTGGGCAATTCCGAGGAGGCCATGAAGAAACACCTCCTGAACACTATCGACACCGTGCTCAACGGCTTTCTCAAAGCCTTCAACGAGATGAAGGACAAGAGCGACGAGCTCTTCAGGTTCCTCGACAAGTTCGACGGCGTCTGCCTCGAGGCCAAGAGCGACAACGTCCAGGACTGGTTCATCAAGTCCTCCGGTGACGTCAAGGAGGTGCGCTCGACGGAGAAGGACGACCTCGCCACCAGCGTCGCGGCAGAGTTCAAGGTCTTGGCCGACGAAGTGGAGGCGCCGTTCCGCGCCCAGGCGCGCCAGGCCTGCGAGGCAGAGGTGCGCGCGGAGTGCAAAAAAGAGGGGATTGTGGACGAGGTGAAGATCGAACAGCGCATCAACGAGAGGGTCGAGGTGGAAATCGCGAAAAAGGCCGGTGAAATCGCCCCGCTCATCCACAAGAAGATCGAGGAAGATGGCAAGTTCGCCCTCTACGAGAACCTTGTCGGCGCCACCCGTCCCGTCACCGTCATCTCCAAGAAAGACAGCGAAACATGGAAGGTGACGACTTTCAAGGACAAGAACAACAAGCCCATCAGCAAGCCCGTCTCGGCCTTCGACATCGACAGGCAGTTCGAGAAGCTCGTGGCGATGTACAAGGAGGACGCCGTCTTGTTGAACAAAATCGAACGGGAGACGAAGACGACGCAAGTCAAGATGGGGAACCGCAAGGACCTCTTCGCGAAGGACGTCATCGACACCGCTTCGGATGTGTGCAAGGACGACAATGAGGTCGCAAAGTTCAGCCAGCGTGTGAAGAACCAGATGCGCTTAAAGCTCGACATCCCGGACGCCGAATTCAAGGATACCGTCAAGAAGGCGCTCGGCGACATCCTTGGTTGCAAGGGCCTCAATTTAGAGGAAACGGAGCAGAGGTTCGCCAATTTCGTCCGCAACTACGCCGACTCCTCGTACGCGGACCAGCACTCCGACATATCCCGACTCGCCAACCTCGTCGCCCGCCGGGTCGAGAACCTCAAGGCATTCTACGATTCCTTCCTCGCCGATCTCGACGGCAAGGCCGGACGTTGCGCCCAGATGCTCAAAATGGCCTATCCGGACAAGGTCGTTGACGTCAAGGAGGCGCAGAAGGCCATCGCGACGACGCTCCGCACCATGATCGAGCGCGTCAAGGCCGATCCCAACAGCCAGAAGAACATCTCGTGCAAGTCTAACCTCTTCAAAGTCATGTTCAACGGCCGCCTTTTCACGGACGAGCTGACATACGACATGTCCCATCGCGCGGCCGGAGGGAAGGAAATGAAGCTGCACGATAACATGAGCAGGCTCCTGAAACTCATCGGACATTATGGTAAAATAGATACCAAGACATTCATTCACAACAACGAACAGGAGGTGCAGGCATAATGGCTGGAACGTGCGAAGACGCCCTCGGCGCGCTTTCGGCGCGCCTCGGGCTGCCGCTTGAATTCCACGACGGGTCGTGCGAGTTCAACATCGGCGGGCAGCCGTTTACGATAACAAACGACGACGAGCTGGACAGGCTCGTCGTCTCGGCGCTGGTGGCGGACGACCTCCCCGACGCGCCGTCGCGAAAGCTGATGACCGATCTTCTGGATCTCGGCTTCGGGATGATGCACGAGGGGCTGCCGGCCGTGGGGCGCGATCCCGAGACGGGCTTCATCGCGGCGTTCGTGGTCTATCCGTGCTCGCGGCTCGTCGCGGCGGAATTCCCAGACTCGTTCACGAAGTTCGCGTCCTTCGCCATCCGCCTCGCGGAGCGCCTAGAATCGGAGCGGGACGCGTCGCCGTCCGAACCGTCCCCGGAATCGGACGATACCCATCACGACATGCTTTCAAGCGGATTCGTCCATGTGTAACCTTTTCGCGTCTCGCGTGTATACAGGTTGAAAAGTTGAAAAGTTTAAAGTTAAAAGTTAAAAGTTAAGGGGGGGGGACAATGTCAGGACAGGTTAATGCAAACTACAGCGCGAACTACCAGAAGTTCGTCGATTTCGCGAACAAGGCGTACGCGCCGAACGGGAAAGGCGAGGACACTGTCGCGCGCTTCGCGGGGATGCCGGTCGGCGACTACAAAGGCACCTTCGCGTCTTTCTGGCGCACGTCAGACATGAAGACCGCGAACGACCAGGTGCGCGACTTGTTCCGCAAGACGATCGCGGACATGTTCGGCGGCGAGAGGAACATTCCAGACATCGTGCGCGACAACATGAAGTTTGAGGACTTCGGCAAGGGCAAGCCGCTCACGGCACGGCGCATCAAGCTTGTGAAGACTGCAATCGACCTGCTCGGCGGCGGCATGCTTCAGGACGCCGCGAGCGTCGGCAGGGCAAAGGACACGGGATACAAGTCCGTCGAGCTTCCGAAGCTCGCGCGCGTTGCGAACTTCTACCAGCAGGCGACGGGCTGCACGAACGAAGAGGCCGAGGCCGCCGCGCTCGATCCGAACTCGAAGGCGCGCCGCCTCTACGACTACGGCGGGCGCTTCACGCAGAATGTCGAAGGCTTCAAGAAGGGCCTTGCGCTCATGGACAAGTTCGCGAACTGGTACGAAAACCTCATGGGCGACCGGGAGGCCAAGACGCGCGACACGCCGACGAATGCGAACCTCAACTTCGCCTCATGCACCAATGCGGCCAAGACAGGCGTCGAGAAGTTCGTCTTCGAGGAGATTTCCGTCAACGACAAGATTCCGCTCGACGCGGAGAACCCCGAGGACATCTTCGGCATGGCGAAGAACCCCGCGATGCAGTTCGTCGGCCGCGGATACGCGACGTCGCTTTCCAACTCGCTGGCGCAGATGCAGCCGGAGAAGCGCAAGCTCATCTACGCCGTATTCAATGCGTTTGACCCGCTTCCCGACGCGTCCAGCGGCGGCAAGCGCGACAAGGTCGACTACTGCATGCTCGTGGCGGCGCGGGTGATGAAGAACTACGACGCCGTTGCGGCGCTGCAGAAGGATGGGAAGCTCGACCGCGCCAACCTGGTGCCGATCCTGTACCCTGATGTCGAAGCGTCGCCGGACAGCACCAACTCGGAACTTTCCAGCGCCATCAGACGGCGCCTTGCGACGAATCCCATGACCATGGGCCAGATTATGTTTCTCGCCGAGAACTCAGGCGCGACGTTCGACGAGGCGGAAGCCGCCATCGCCTCGGGCACACGCCTCGAGAATGCGCCGGGGATATCCTCGTTCACCGGAAAGCTCGAGGAGATGGACGGTACCGCGCGCGGCGGACGAAACACCATGATCCTCGACCTCAGCCGCGCTTCGCCGCCCGTGTATACGGAGAACGAGGAGCCGGTCATCACGGAAGAGAACATCAAGTTCGTTTTTCGCCTGCCCAACGGCGAAAC
>Ga0256405_10004457_pt1 | contig 26088 bp, 20 predicted proteins | sample RumenRJG_02DNA_FD_189096 | JGI IMG/M metagenome (GOLD analysis project Ga0256405, IMG submission 189096) | Bovine rumen microbial communities from Lethbridge, Alberta, Canada - RJG_02 | ecosystem: Host-associated > Mammals > Digestive system > Stomach > Rumen | place: Canada: Alberta... | reverse complement strand
ATTTTGAACTATGAATTTTGAACTGTAAAAAGGGGGTTAGCTCCCAGCCGGTTCCCAGTTAACTCCCAGTTGAAGTGGCAAAAACTGAGTGGCAAAGGGGAATTGGGGGGGATACAACTGGGAGCCGACGCAAGGGTTGCAAAACAAAAAATCGTGGTTTTTCTTTGTATTTTGCTCACTTATTCGTACCTTTGACCGTGGTCGAAGGTACTTTCGTTCGAAAATGAAAAGAAAAACTTGTTTTCCTTTTGTATTTTGCTCACTTATTCGTACCTTTGACCGTGGTCGAAGGTACTTTCGTTCGAAAATGAAAAGAAAAACTTGTTTTCCTTTTGTATTTTGCTCACTTATTCGTACCTTTGCACCTTATAATAAGATAAAGAAGATAATGGCTTGCATTTTACATATAGAAACAAGTACCACGGTTTGCTCGGTGGCTGTATCAGAAGACAGTCATTGCATCTACCACGAAGAAGACCACAGCGGTCCGAATCATGCAGAGCGACTGGGGTCGATGGTTGATGAAGCACTCTCGTTTACCGACAGTCACGCCATTCCATTCGATGCGGTAGCAGTAAGTTGCGGTCCAGGTTCATATACGGGCTTGCGTATCGGTGTGTCGATGGCGAAAGGCATCTGCTACGGCAGGAATCTGAAACTGATAGCCGTCCCCACATTGGAACTGCTGTGTGTCCCGATTCTGTTGGGACATGAAGAAATAGAAGAGAATGCCCTGCTCTGTCCGATGCTCGACGCACGACGCATGGAGGTGTATGCCGCCATTTACGACCGTGCACTGAAAGAGGTGCGCCCCGTTCAGGCTGATGTAGTGACAGCAGAGACCTATCAGCAATGGTTAGATGAGCGTCCAGTCTATTTCTTCGGCAATGGAGCCAAGAAATGCATGGAAGTTATCAATCATCCTAATGCCCACTACATAGATGGTATAGAACCCATTGCCAAATGGATGCAACCTCTGGCTGAAAAACGCCTGCTGAACGGACAGACTGAGGATGTGGCTTATTTTGAGCCTTTCTATTTAAAAGATTTCATAGCTTTGAAACCCAAGAAATTATTATGAATATAAAAGGATTAGACTACAACACGCAACGTGAGAAGCTGGTGATGCCAGAATATGGGCGTGAAATACAGAAAATGGTTGATTATGCCGTTGGTCTTCCCGATAAGGCTGAGCGTCAGCGCTGTGCCGAAACAATTGTGCAGTTGATGGAAAACAAGAACTCACAGATACAGGAGAGCGATGACTACGAGCAAACGCTATGGGATCATCTCTACCTGATGAGTCATAAACAGCTGGATATTGACTGGCCGTTCGATGTGAGTGAAGCAGAGAAGATTGCCTCAAAGCCTGAGCCGATGAAACATCCCACAGGAGGTGCACGCCTACGCCACTACGGGCTACTGATTGAGGAACTGTTTGAGAAACTCAAGACCATGCCTGAAGGTGAGGAGCGTGACGAATTGGTGCGACTGACGGCTAACCAGATGAAGCGTAATTTGGCTACGTGGGGGCATGGCTCTGTTGACGATGAGAAGGTGGCTGACGATTTGGCACGCTTCACGGATGGGAAGATACAAATCGACCTCTCCAACTTCCGTCTCGACAACGTGACAACACTCAATAGCGAAGGTAAGAAAAACAAGCGAAAAAAGTAAGGATATGGCTTCTTTCAAGATAGAAGGTGGACAACTGCTCAGTGGGACCATCACCCCACAAGGTGCCAAGAACGAGGCATTACAGGTGATTTGTGCCACACTGCTCACCAAAGAACCTGTGACTATCCACAACATTCCCAATATCCGCGATGTGAACAATCTTATCCAGCTCCTGAAGGATATCGGTGTAAAAGTAAAGACAAACAACCAACAGGCAACAGCCAACAGCTACACATTTCAGGCTGACGAACTTGACCTGAACTATCTGGAAAGTGATGACTTCGTACACCAATGCTCTGAGCTACGAGGTTCCGTCTTGATGATTGGTCCATTGCTGTCTCGGATGGGGAAGGCTGTGATTACCAAGCCTGGCGGTGACAAGATAGGACGCCGGCGTCTGGATACCCACTTCTTAGGTTTCCAGAAATTAGGAGCTAAGTTCAAGCATATTCCCTCGCGTAATGTCTATGAAATCGGAGCTCAGAAACTGAAAGGCACTTATATGCTGCTCGATGAGGCATCTGTGACTGGTACTGCCAATATTATCATGGCAGCAGTCTTTGCCAAAGGTACTACTACGATTTATAATGCGGCTTGCGAGCCATACATCCAACAGCTTTGCAACATGTTGAACCGCATGGGTGCCAAAATCAGTGGCATAGGTTCCAATATGCTGAATATTGAGGGTGTTGAGAGTCTGAAAGGGACAGAACACAGACTCTTGCCCGACATGATTGAAGTCGGTTCGTTTATCGGCATGGCAGCGATGGTGGGCAACGGTATCCGTATTAAAGATGTATCATTGAAAAACCTCGGCATTATTCCCGATGCCTTCCGCCGACTGGGTGTGAAGGTTGAGGTTGACGGTGACGACCTCTATATTCCCCATCAAAAGCACTATGTCGTTGACTCGTTTATCGACGGCACGATCATGACGCTGGCAGATGCGCCCTGGCCTGGACTGACCCCCGACTTACTGAGTGTATTGATTGTGGTGGCTACACAGGCACGCGGCTCCGTGCTCTTCCATCAGAAGATGTTTGAGAGCCGACTGTTCTTCGTTGACCGCTTGATTGACATGGGGGCACAGATTATCCTTTGCGACCCCCATCGGGCTGTGGTGGTAGGTCACGACCGAAAACTGACCCTCAGAGCCAGCAGGATGTCAAGTCCTGATATCCGTGCGGGTATCGCTTTGCTGATAGCTGCCTTGAGTGCCAACGGAACCAGCATCATCAGCAATATCGAGCAGATTGACCGAGGCTACGAAAACATCGAGGCACGACTGAATGCCTTAGGAGCGAAAATAACCAGGTTAAATTAGACATGCTGGAAAGATGATCAAGAAAGAGGAGGTTTACAAGATAGGCAGACTGGGCAGGACGCACGGAGTGAAAGGCGAAATATCGTTTCAATTTGAAGACGATATATTCGACCGTGTAGATGCCGACTATCTCATCCTCAATATTGACGGCATACTGGTACCTTTCTTCATGGAGGAATACCGTTTTCGCTCGGATGCAGTAGCACTGATGAAATTCTGTGATATTGATTCACAGGAAAGAGCTTCAGAACTGACAGGGTGCGACGTATTTTTCCCTCGCCACTTGGCTGAAGACGAGAAGGAAGAACCTTCACTCGCCAGTCTGGTGGGCTTCGACTTAGTTGAAGCTAAAGGAAAACGCAAGATTGGCACTATCGCTTCTATAGACGACAGTACCATCAACCTGCTCTTCGAACTGGAAGATGGCAGACTGATTCCTGCCACCAACGAACTTATAGAGCAAATCAATACCAAAGAGAGAACTATATTAATGCAAATCCCAGAGGGATTGTTGGAATTATGAAGAAAAAACAAATTGCTATTCTCGGCTCTACAGGGTCGATAGGTACACAGGCACTGCAAGTGATACAAGAACACGCAGACCTTTATGAAGTCTATTGCCTGACAGCTAATAACAAGGTTGAACTGCTGGCACAGCAGGCTCACCAGTTCAAGCCTGCAGCAATCGTCATTGCCAACGAAGCAAGATATGACGAATTGAAACGACTGATGGACGACATGCCTGAGGTGAAGGTCTATGCAGGAAAACAGGCACTCGATGAAATTGTGGAAGCCAACCCCATTGACATAGTACTCACCGCTATGGTTGGCTTTGCCGGCTTGTCGCCTACGATTCATGCCATCAAGGCACGTAAGGCTATTGCATTGGCCAACAAGGAAACGCTGGTGGTTGCCGGTGAACTGATTCAAGACCTGGCAACGCAGTATCATGCCCCTATACTCCCCGTGGATAGCGAACATTCTGCCATCTTCCAGAGTCTAGTAGGTGAAGACAACAACCCCATTGAAAAAATTCTGTTGACAGCCAGTGGCGGTCCCTTCCGCAATATGGCTATGGAACAGATTGCCCAAGTCACCAAGGATGATGCCCTGCGCCATCCGACATGGGACATGGGAGCCAAAATCACCATCGATTCTGCATCAATGATGAACAAGGGATTCGAAGTGATTGAGGCTAAATGGCTCTTCGGCGTGAAGGCTTCGCAGATTCAGGTATTGGTACACCCGCAGAGCATTGTGCACAGCGCCGTTCAGTTCCAAGATGGTGCGGTCAAAGCACAACTCGGAGTGCCGGATATGCGACTGCCTATCCAGTATGCATTTTCTTTCCCAAGACGTCTTACCCTTTCCAGTGAACGTCTTGACCTCTTTGCAGCACAGAAACTGGAGTTCTTCGAGCCGGATTTGAAGAAATTCCGTTGCCTGGCACTGGCATTTGAGGCTATACAGAAAGGTGGCAACATGCCTTGCATCGTGAATGCCGCCAACGAAATTGTCAATCGCGGCTTCCTGGAAGACAAATGCCGCTTCCTTCAGATGAGCGACATCATAGCCGAGACGATGACAAAATGCACCTTCGATGCCAATCCCACATACGACACATACGTCGCCACAGACGCTGAGGCACGACGAATTGCAAATGAATTAATGAATCAATCAATATAATAATGGAAGTTTTTTTAATTAGAGTTTTACAATTTATCCTCGCCATCTCTCTGCTGGTATTACTCCACGAAGGAGGCCATTTCTTCTTCTCCAAACTCTTTGGAGTAAGGGTGGAGAAATTCTACGTTTTCTTTGACTGGAAATTCAGCCTGTTCAAATTTAAGCCCAAAAACAGTGACACAGAATACGGTATCGGCTGGCTACCTTTGGGTGGCTATTGCAAGATTGCCGGGATGATAGACGAGAGTTTTGATACAGAACAGATGAAACAACCCGTGCAACCATGGGAGTTTCGTGCTAAACCTGCATGGCAGCGACTGCTGATCATGATTGGTGGTGTCTTGGTAAACTTCCTGTTGGCTCTGTTTATCTATTCGATGATACTCTTCTATTGGGGCGATACCTATATCCCCGTGAAGGACATGACACTGGGTATGAAATTCAACCAAGAAGCCAAATCTTACGGATTCAAGGACGGCGACATCCTTGTAGGTACTGAGAACGGTGCTTTCAAAGACTTCTCGGCTGATCTCTATCGCGACCTTTCTGAAGCAAAACGTGTGGACATCATCCGTCAGGGCAAGAAGATGAGTATCAGTCTGCCCGGCGACCTGAACCTACTGGGCATGTTAAAGGCGGATCCTTCATTCGTCCGTCCACTTATTCCGGCAAAAGTAGATAGTGTGATTCCTAACACACCTGCTGAGAAAATCGGCATCAAGGCTGGCGACAAGATTCTGGCACTAAACGGCAGTCCTGTTGACTCCTACAATGAATTTGTGGATTTATTAGGCCGCAGACAGGACTTATTAGATACGGCTACTAATGCTGCCGATAGTCTAAAAGCACGCACCGTGACAATTGTATTTGGCAACGAGAGCAGAAAAGACACAGCCATCACCCAGCTGACACCCGATTTGAAACTCGGGTTTGTGGTAAGCAGTTATGCCGGGCTCTATCAGCCCATCACCAAAGAGTATGGTTTCCTTGAAAGTATCCCTGCAGGTATCAAATATGGATGGGACGTACTGGCAGGATACGTAAACGACATGAAATATGTGTTTACGGCAGATGGTGCAAAGTCACTGGGAGGCTTTGGCGCCATTGGCAGTCTGTTCCCGCCGGTATGGGACTGGTATATGTTCTGGAAAATGACAGCATTCCTCAGTATCATTCTCGCCTTCATGAATATTCTGCCAATCCCTGCACTTGACGGAGGACATGTCTTGTTCCTAATATACGAGATCATTACCCGTCGCAAGCCTTCGGAAACATTTATGATTCGAGCCGAGTATGTTGGTTTTGGCATCCTTATTCTGCTCATGCTGGTAGCCAACCTCAACGACATCCTCCGATGGTTGGGGTATCTATAATATATTAATGTACGCGCGATAAAGGACTGGGTAAGTTAAATAATATTAAATATTTAATTTATCCAGTTCTTCATTTTCCACATTTAGCAGAAAAACCGTACCTTTGCAGTCCGATTATTGGGGAGAGACTTAGAATCCCCGTGAGCCGTGTGTAAATAGTGGTGTCTTTGGCCGGGCATTGCGGTTTGTGAATCATGGTTCAGCCGAAAGGCACAGACGTTAGACTGCTGCAGAGCATTAGACTCTCTGCCGTGGTGTTGTTTGTGCATAAGAGAAAAAGAAATTTAAATGTTTTTTAGTAGTAAAATTAAAAGTTAAAATGGACACTTTAAGTTACAAGACCATTTCCGTATCAAAGGAAGCTGCCAAGGCACAGAAGGAATGGGTGGTTATCGATGCTACCGATCAGGTGGTAGGCCGCCTCGCCTCTAAGGTTGCTAAGCTGATTCGCGGAAAGTACAAGCCAAACTTCACTCCTAACCAGGATTGTGGAGACAACGTTATCATTATTAATGCCGACAAAGTGATTTTCACTGGCAAGAAGGAAACTGACAAGGTATATACCCGTTATACTGGTTATCCCGGTGGTCAGCGCTTCAGCACTCCCGCCCAGCTCCGTAAAGCTCCTTATGGCGTAGAGCGTTTCCTGAAGCACGCTGTTAAAGGCATGCTGCCAAAAGGTCCTCTGGGACGCAGCCTGCTGAACAACCTCTACATTTACAATGGTACTGAGCACAAGCATGAGGCTCAGAAGCCAAAAGCAATTGATATTAACCAGTATAAATAATAAGATAGAAGATGGAAGTAATTAATGCAATCGGTCGTCGTAAGAGCTCTGTAGCTCGCGTTTACCTGAGCGAAGGCACAGGCAAGATCACGATCAACAAGAAGGATTTAACCGAGTATTTCCCTTCAGCTATCCTGCAGTACGTGGTTAAGCAGCCGCTGAACCTGCTCGAAGTGGCTGAGAAATATGACATCAAGGCTAATTTGGACGGTGGCGGTTTCACTGGCCAGAGTCAGGCACTTCGCCTTGCCATTGCCCGTGCATTGGTAAAGGTTAATGCAGAGGACAAGAAGGCTCTGAAGGTACAGGGCTTCCTCACCCGCGATTCTCGTGAGGTTGAGCGTAAGAAGCCAGGTCAGCCAAAAGCTCGTCGTCGCTTCCAGTTCAGTAAGCGTTAATACTGGACTATGTTTAGTATCTAAACTGGTGGGACTCTTCATGATTACCCACTGGCTGATTCTAACAAAACAGAATTAAAAGGAAAGTAAACAACAAATTAAAACATTAAAGACAATGTCAAGAACAAATTTTGATATGTTGCTGCAGGCTGGCTGCCATTTCGGTCACCTGAAGCGTAAGTGGAACCCCGCTATGGCACAGTTCATCTACACCGAGCGCAATGGTATCCATATTATTGATCTCCACAAGACTGTAGTTAAGATTGACGAAGCTGCAGACGCTTTGAAGCAGATTGCCAAGAGTGGCAAGAAAATCCTGTTCGTCGCTACTAAAAAACAGACGAAGGAAATCATCGCTGAGAAAGCAACCAGCGTGAATATGCCTTACGTTATTGAGCGCTGGCCGGGTGGTATGTTGACCAACTTCCCGACTATCCGCAAGGCCGTTAAGAAAATGGCGAACATCGATAAATTGATGCAGGATGGTACGTTTGCTAACCTGTCAAAGCGTGAGTTGTTGCAGATTACCCGTCAGCGTGCTAAGTTGGAGAAGAACCTTGGTTCTATTGCTGACCTTACCCGCCTGCCATCTGCACTCTTCGTGGTTGATGTATTGAAAGAGCAGATTGCCGTTCGCGAGGCTAACCGTCTGGGTATCCCTGTATTCGGTATTGTAGATACTAACTCTGATCCTAACAACATCGACTTTGTAATTCCTGCCAACGATGATGCAAAGGAGAGTGTAGAGGTTATCCTCAACGCCTGCTGCGATGCTATCAATGAGGGGCTGGAGGAGCGCAAGGTAGAAAAGGCAGACGAGAAGGCTGCTGATGCTCAGGCCGAGGCAGATGCTGAAGAGGCTAAGCCAAAGCGCGCTACCCGCAAGCCACGTAAGGCAGCTGAGAAGGCAGAGGAAGCCCCCAAGGCTGAAGAGGCTGCTCCCGCTGCAGAGGAGGCACCCGCTGCTGAGTAATATTCGGTATGTCGGAATAACGGAATATCGGAATAACGAAAATATTAACGAAAAAAAGAATTAAGAATATGGCTATTTCAATAGACGATATCAAGAAGCTTCGCGCAATGACAGGTGCTGGTCTGGCTGACGTAAAGAAGGCTCTGACCGAGGCCGAGGGCGACTTCGACAAGGCAAAGGAACTGCTCCGTGAGCGTGGACTTGCCATCGCTGCTAAGCGTAGCGACCGTGAGACATCTAATGGTTGTGTACTTGCTAAGGCTGTTGACGGCTTTGCCGCTACTATCGCCCTCAAGTGTGAGACTGACTTCGTAGCCAATGGTGCTGACTTCATTGCACTGACTCAAGCTATCCTTGACGCAGCCATTGCTGCCAAGGCTAAAGATATTGAGGCTGTGAAGGAGTTGACTCTGGCTGACGGTCAGAAGGTTCAGGATGCTGTTACACAGCGTTCTGGTATCACTGGTGAGAAGATGGAGCTTGACGGCTACAACGTTCTCGAAGGTGAGAATATTGAAGTATATGACCACATGGGCAAGCACACCCTTGCAACGATGGTACAGCTCAACAAGAATGCTGCCGAGATTGGCCACAAGTTGGCTATGCAGGTAGCAGCTATGAAGCCTGTTGCTCTGAATGCAGAGAGTGTTGACCAGAAGATTCTTGACGAGGAGTACAAGACTGCCGTTGAGAAGACGAAGCTCGAGCAGGTTGAGAAGTACGTAGAAATGAAGCTGAAGAAGGCTGGTATCAATCCTAACCTCGTTGACTCTGAGGATCACATCGAGTCGAACATGGCTAAGGGATGGCTCACTCAGGAACAGGCTGACGAGGCTCGCAAACTGATTGAGGCTTCTAAAGCAGAGGGTGAGGCACAGTTGAAGATGCCTATGATTGAGAACATCGCTAAGGGGCGCGTTAATAAGTTCTTGAAAGAGAACTGCTTGGTTGATCAGGAATTCCAGTTCGGTGATGGCGATAAGGCTACTGTATCTCAGTGGCTCGCACAGCAGGACAAAGAATTGAAGATTGTTGACTTCAAGCGTTTCACGCTCGTTGCAGAGTAATATCAATTGACTAAATAGAAAAACGCTGACTTTTGATGGAGTCAGCGTTTTTTTATTCCTCCCAATATCTTATTTTCCGAGTCTGAGTGACATTGGTTGACTGACTTTGTGCACCTTTCTCCCAATAAACAATGTTCAAAGCATTACGAGTCCAGTTGCCCATATCGTCATGGTCCTCATAATTATTACGCATATTGACAGACATCACACACTCATTCTTTTCGTCATAGACCTTCTGACTCAGATTAAGAATTTCGTCTTGTTCATTATAGATATACTCATTAACATAAGTGATATTGACAGCCTTATTAGTAAGCGTACGCTTTACCAGCCTGTTTTTTGCGTCGTACTCATATTCTATCACACTCATCCCTGCTTTTTCCAGCATCTTTCCCTGTTTAAGATATCCATAAATATCGTAGACCCGATCCGTAATATCAGGATTTTCCATTTTCCCATTTTTTGCAAAGCGCTCCATGGGGTTCTCAGCTACGGGATTCTCTGTAATAACTTCTTGCACATGGCCCTTCAATCCTAACATGACAGCATCTTTATAATAAGGTGCAGAGGGCATATAGAAAAAATTCAAATCCGTAGTCCCGTTATTGTTGGGCGTTTCCGATACCTTAATATCACCATAGGTGCCAAAGAAGTATTCTGCATTACCCCGGGAAACGTATTCACCATACTCCTTCTCAAGCTTATTCAGGAAATAGGTATGATTACGCGAGAGCATATCTTTCGTACGATAAGGACCTATAGTCACATAGACAGACTGAACTAAGCGAGTGGTTAACTGAACATTAACCATCACCTTGGCACGTATACCATAGTAGTTGCCACGGAAATAGAGATCTTCCTGATCAGCAGAACCGCCCCACTCCGTAAAGCCCTTCTCTTTCAGAGCCACTACAAAAGAGTCTATAGGACCTTCCAACGGAATGCCCATGAAATCCATACAACGGGTGTCCCCTTGTGCCTGAACCTCGACGAAAGGTAAGGAAAACACTAACAGAAAAAACAACTTTCTTATCATACTAGGTGCAAAGATAATCATTTTAAAGAAAAATTCATTATCTTTGCAAAATAAATCTCTTATGTTATGAAGATATTTGCAGTAGGTATGAACTATATCCAGCACAATAAAGAGCTGGATGGAGCGTTATATAAACCAGAGAGACCCGTGATTTTCACAAAGGCCGACTCAGCCCTGTTGAAGGACCATAAGCCCTTCTTCATTCCCGACTGGAGTGAGAGGGTGGACTATGAGACAGAACTGGTGGTGCACATCTGCCGATTGGGGAAGTCGATTCCCGAGCGTTTTGCCCACCGATACTACGATGCTGTGACGGTAGGCATTGATTTCACTGCCCGCGACTGGCAACAGGAGGCCCGACAGAAGGGACATCCCTGGGAGATTTGCAAGGGTTTCGACGGATCGGCAGTAATTGGTGACTGGGTGGAGAAAGAAAAGTTTCGCGATATCCAAGCGATTCACTTCCACTTAGACATCAACGGCAAGACGGTGCAGGAAGGCTGTACGAGCGATATGCTCTATAAGGTTGACGAACTGATAGCCTATATCTCCCAGTTCTTTACCTTGAAGACAGGCGATTTGCTCTATACTGGCACCCCTGTCGGAGTCGGACCAGTTCATATTGACGACCACTTGGAGGGTTGGCTGGAAGAACGTAAAGTATTAGAATTTAATTGTAAGTAGCATGAGGAAAGTAATACTGAGTTTAGGGTTGTTATGCTGTTGTCTTCCGATAACAGCACAACGCTTTTTCAACTTGACGGCACCGCAAGTCAAGATTGACTCGGTATTACCTGTAGTGACTTATGCCATTCCCCTCTTTGAGCATTACGCTGATTCGACCTATACCCTCAGTATTGAATATCCAGAGTTCATTCCAATGAGTGATACTGATATCATCAACTATCAGCGTATTACGAAAGAGCCATTGCCCCGACTTCCTAAAATCAACCAGCAAATCAGTGTTTCACGTAAGAAAGGCGTCTTAGAAGTCTCACTGGTTCCTTTGGTATATCGGAATAAGAAATACCAAAAACTGGTAAGTTTCATGCTTAAAGTAAAATCGAAGTCTATTTCTAAGAGAAACGCCAGCAGACGGGCTGCAGAGAATATCACTTATGCCTCTCACTCAGTATTACAAGAAGGAACTTGGGTCAAAATACGTGTTTCGCAGACAGGAATCCATCAGCTGAGTAGCGACTTCCTTAAAAAAGCAGGGTTCTCTGATACTGACCATGTTAAAATATACGGCTATGGGGGTGGACTACAGCCAGAGAAACTAACTGCCGACTACCTTATTTCCACGGATGACCTACAAGAGGTACCTACTTGCATTGTTGGAGGGCGACGATTGTTTTATGCGATAGGCCCCGTCACATGGGATGAAAATCACCAACGTATTCGTAATCCTTACTCAGACTACGGTTACTACTTCCTAACAGAGAGCGACAGCGAACCCTTAACCGTCAGTGAAGAGGCATTTCAAAGCACTTATTACCCGCTTGCCGACGATTATAATACACTGTATGAGATTGACGACTTTGCTTGGTACCAAGGAGGTCGGAATCTCTATGATGCCACTCGACTGACGAGCCGAGACTATACCCTCAAGGCTCCAGATGATGCGGAAAAAGGTTCTGTTAGTATCGTGGTTTCTGCTGACCAGGCAACTACTGTTTCCGTCAATCTTAATGATACACCGATAGGAACCCTGTCAGTTCCCGCTCGTGGCAATTATGATGCTATGCGAACAGCCAGTCAGACCTTTGCTGTTGACCATCTTCAAGCAAACAACAAAATCAGTTTACATTCTGCTAATAGCGCTGCGACTGTTCGGCTCGACTATATTTCCCTTTACTCCGAGACGCCTCGGCCTGCTCCGAACCTGTCATCAGACAACTTTCCAGTTCCTGAATACATAGGAATGATAGCCAATCAAGATCATCATGCCGACGAAGCTACAGACATGGTCATCATCATTCCTACCAGTGGAAAACTTGCTCTGCAGGCTGAGCGGTTAAAATCCATTCATGAAACGAAAGGCAATCTTCGCGTACGGATTATCCCCGCAGATGAACTTTATAATGAGTTCAGCAGTGGCACTCCTGATGCCAATGCTTATCGACGCTATATGAAGATGCTTTATGACCGTGCTGCAACAGAAGCCGACATGCCCAAATACCTCATATTGTTTGGTGATGGTGCATGGGACAATCGCATGAAATCACCCGCATGGCAAAATGAAAAGGCTGACGATTTCCTGCTTTGCTACGAAAGCGAAAATTCTTTTAGTAAAACCGATTGTTACGTCACCGATGACTACTTCTGCCTGTTGGATGATAACGAAGGCGACGACCTTATCCGTACCGACAAACCAGATATTGCCGTAGGCCGTTTCCCTGTTCGCACCGCAGAACAAGCGGCTGTCATGGTTGACAAAATTGAGAAATACATACAGAATGAGCAAGCAGGCGCCTGGCAGAATGTTATATGCACCTTGGGGGATGATGGTAATGAAAACCAACACATGAAAGATGCCCATGCTGTCGCTTCACTTGTTGAGCAATTGCAACCAGCCATACAGGTAAAGCGCGTGATGTGGGATGCGTACCCCCGTGTATCGACAGCCACCGGCAACAGGTATCCCGACATCAACCGCCTGTTAAAGCAACAGATGACTAACGGCTCCCTCCTCATGAACTACTCTGGACACGGAGCGCCGTCCAGTTTTTCACATGAATATGTACTGACTTTGCAAGACTTCCAAGCCACCGTTTCTTCACACCTACCTCTGTGGGTCACCGCTTCCTGCGACATCATGCCATTTGACGGACAAGAAGAGAATATCGGTGAAACGGCCATCCTCAATGATAAAGGTGGAGCCATAGCCTTCTTCGGCACCACCCGCACTGTTTACCAATCCTATAACCGTTTGATGAATCTTGCCTTTATACGCAACCTTCTTGGTAGTGGCAGTCAACGTATCCCTATTGGCGAAGCTGTCAGACTGGCGAAGAATGAATTAATTCAGACAGGTGGCGACCAGACGGCCAATAAACTTCAATATACCCTTTTGGGAGACCCTGCCCTACAACTGGCTATACCGACATCACCCATTGTTATTGACTCCATCAACCATCAGCTGATCACTTCTCTTTCTGAGCCACTAAAAATCGGTGCAGGGTCAACAGTCCATATAGCAGGGCATATCTCTAATGCCGATGGACAAATTGACGAAGCCTTCAATGGGGAGATGACTGCCATTGTACGAGATGCAGCAGAAGAGGTGGTATGCCGGCTCAATGATCCTACCGAGGCCGAAGAGGCGTTTACTTATACCGATCGCAACAAGACCCTCTTCAATGGAAGCAACAATGTGAATCAAGGCAAATTCTCATTTACATTTGTTGTTCCCCGTGATATCAGCTATACCAATGCGACCGGCCTCATCAATGTATATGCCGTCAATGAGACAAAAGACAAAGAGGCTAATGGCTATATCGAAAACATCATTTTTGGAGGAACAGGCAGTGATAATCCTGACAAGGAAGGCCCTTCTGTCTTCTGCTATCTGAACAGCAGTTCCTTTACAGATGGCGGAACAGTCAACCCCACTCCTTATTTCATAGCCGAAATTGCCGATCCCAGTGGCATCAACTCTACAGGCAACGGCATCGGACATGACCTTCAATTGATTATTGACGGTGAACTGGCTCGTACTTATACGCTCAATGATTATTTCCAATACGATTTTGGTACCTATACGAAGGGAACTGTAGGCTTCAGTATACCTGAACTCAATGAAGGACCACACCGCTTGCAATTCCGTGCCTGGGATGTGTTGAACAACTCTACTACCAGCGAACTGAACTTTAACGTATCCAAGAGCGCATCACCCAATTTCTTTGATGTGGAATGCACGCATAATCCAGCCACTACCACTACGGGGATTCGCATCATCCATGACCGTGTCGGAGCCAATATGGATGTAGTTCTGGATATTTTCGACATGGCAGGCCATCATCTATGGCAGCATCGTGAGCATGGTACGCCCTATGACAACACCTATCTTATTAACTGGGATTTGTGTGTTGATGGCGGCCGCCGGCTGCATACCGGCGTCTATCTCTATCGTGTCCGCATCAGTAGCAATGGTTCCAGTCAAACTTCCAAAGCTAAGAAAATCATCATTATAAGCAATAAATAATTAGCTATTGCGTTTACTATATTGATGAAAGCAAATAAGATATTCACTACCGTCGCTTTCCTGTTGCTTGCTACAACACTTCATGCACAGGACACCAAGAGCCAGTTCAATCCTATTGAACATGCTGTGGTTTCGCAGACCATTGCGCCAGATGCCCGCGCTGCTGGTATGGGTGATGTGGGTGTTGCCACCGACCCTGATGTCAATTCACAGTACTGGAACCCAGCCAAATATCCTTTCTGCATCAGTCGTGCGGGTATCGCTCTGAACTATACCCCTTGGCTACGCCAGTTAGTCAATGATATCAGTTTGGCCTATGTAGCCGGCTACTATCGTATAGGTGATTATTCAGCTATTTCCGGTTCTCTTCGTTATTTCTCCTTGGGCGAAGTCATGACTTCGATGGAGGAGAATGCCATGACGGTAAAACCCTACGAAATGTCTATCGATGTAGCCTATTCACTCATGTTGAGCGAGAAATTCTCCCTGGCTGCTGCCATCCGTTGGATATATAGCGATTTGCGATTCGATTATTCTGAAAACGCTTCGCCTGCCTCAGCCTTTGCTGCCGACTTAGCCATGTACTATAATAACTATATCAATATCGGACCACGCGAATGTCAGTTAGGTATTGGTATGAACATTTCGAATGTCGGTAGTAAAATTAAATATTTCGGTGACGACCGTTCTAATTTCCTACCTGCCAATCTTCGCATAGGTGCGTCGCTGATGGTGCCTATCAACGAATACAACCGTTTCACCATCGCTGCCGATGCCAATAAACTGCTGGTGCCCACGGTGCCTAAGCAGAATGACGGCGAGTCGAAGGAGGACTATGAGCGTCGCGTGATAGAAGAATACAATGATATTGGTTCGATAGCCGGTATTTTCAAGAGTTTCCACGATGCCCCTGGCGGTTTCAAAGAAGAGTTGCAGGAGATTCAATGGAGTTTGGGAGCCGAATACACCTATCACGACCAGTTCTCGCTGCGTGCCGGTTACCACCATCAGAGCGAGAACAAGGGTAATCTGAAGTACTTCACCGTCGGTGGCGGTTTCCGCATGAGTGTCTTCTCGTTGGACGTTGGCTATGTCATTGCTACCGCCAAGAGTAATCCGCTTGACCAGACCCTGCGCTTCACCCTTGCCTTCGATATGGATGGCATCAAAGATCTGTTTAAAAAGTAAAAAAGTATAAAGCTATGATACGAGTAGGAATGGGATACGATGTCCATCAACTGGTGGCAGGAAGAGAACTGTGGATGGGCGGTATTAAGTTGGAACATGAATTAGGATTGCTGGGCCATAGCGATGCCGACGTGTTGATACATGCTATTTGCGATGCCATACTGGGTGCTGCCAACATGCGCGACATTGGCTATCATTTTCCTGATACATCGGCTGAAACTGATGGTATGGACAGCAAGATCATTCTGAAGAAGACCATAGAACTGATAGCTACCAAAGGCTATCACCTTGTGAATATCGATGCTACCATCTGTGCTGAGCGCCCTAAGATGAATCCACATATCCCTGCTATGCAACAGTGTATGGCTGATGTTATCGGATGTGACGTGGATGCTATCTCCATCAAAGCCACCACTACTGAGAAGCTTGGCTTCACAGGCCGTCAGGAAGGTATCTCTGCCTACGCTGTAGCTCTCATCGAAAAATAGCATCCCCCTCTGAGCGACTAAGAAGAGGATGAACAAAAAATGCCGCTACTCACCACGAGCAGCGACATCCAAAGCCTATGTTTAACTAAAAATCCTTTTCTTAAAATAATTCCAGCCTTTTTGGGGGCTGGAGGGTCTCACCTTTCGGTGAGTTATCTAAACTCATACTAACCTTTTCATTTAAAAAAGAAAGTTATGACCGCCTCACGGTGCCCACTGTTATCCTAACACATTTAAAACTTTCTTAATTACCAATAACTAAAAACCTAAAACTATAAATATTACTACTAACCTAAAACAATCTATTAACCGAATGTCTTATCGGAACCGCTTGTTCCTTTTGACAATGCAAAGGTACGACGAATTTCTAAACCCACAATACTTTTTGAGCATTTATTCGCTAAAAATGCATCATTCTTGACCTAAATCAACGGATTGTGTGCGCAAACAATGAAAAAAGAGACAAAAAGCATGGTTTTCTCTTCTCTTATTCGTACCTTTGCAATATGCGAGTACTGATAGTCAATACAAGTGAAAGAACGGGAGGTGCTGCTGTAGCTGCACAACGTTTGTTAGACGCATTAAATAATAATGGTGTTAAGGCCAAAATGCTGGTTCGTGACAAGGAAACCCAGAAACTGACTGTTGTGGGACTTCCCCCGTCATGGCGACAAAACTGGAATTTCCTATGGGAACGTTTCTGCATATGGATGCACCTGAGACTGCGTCGGCAGCACTTGTTCGACATTGACATCGCCAATGCCGGTACGGATATCACTTCACTACCAGAGTTCCGTGAGGCCAACGTCATCCACTTGCATTGGATTAATCAAGGCATGCTGTCACTCAAGGATATTCGCAAAATACTTCAAAGCGGCAAAAGAGTAGTATGGACCATGCACGACATCTGGCCCGCCACGGCTATTTGTCACCTGACGCTCGATTGCCGCCAATTTGAGAAAGCTTGTTGCCAGTGCCGGCTATTGCCTGGCGGTGGGTCTGCAAACGACCTTGCCAGCAAAATCTGGCGCAAGAAGCTCCAGATGCTCGACGGACAACGGGTGAGTATGGTTGCCTGTAGCGAATGGTTGGCTGGTGAGGCAAGAAAGAGCGCACTGCTTCGTTCCCTTCCCGTTTTCAGTATTCCCAACCCCATTGACACGCATGTCTACCATCCACTGGACCGGAAACAGGCACGTCTGGAATTAGGACTCCCCACGGAAGGACAACTGATACTCTTTGTGTCACAACGCGCCACTAATCCTTATAAAGGAATGCAATATCTCACCGAAGCCTGTCAGTTACTGGCCAGTCAGTATCCTGAGATGAAGGACGATACATCAGTAGTAGTATTAGGCGGGCATGCCGAGGAAGTCACCAGTCAACTTCCTTTCAAGAGTTATCCTTTAGGCTATATCAACAATGAACAGCACATCGTAAGAGTCTATAATGCTGCCAATGTGTTTGTACTGCCTTCTCTCTCTGAAAACCTGCCTAACACCATCATGGAGGCTATGGCTTGCGGTATTCCCAGCATTGGTTTTCAAATCGGTGGCATACCCGAGGAAATAGACCATTTAGAGAATGGTTACGTGGCTGCTTATCGTGATGCAGCTGATTTGGCACGTGGCATTCACTGGGTTCTCTTTGAGGCTGACCATGAGGCTGTCAGTAAGGCATGTTTGAGGAAAGTGACACGCAACTACTCACAACAGGCAGTTGCCAAGAAATATATAGATGTCTATGAAAATATCCATCATCACAGTAACATATAATGCAGCCTCTGTGTTGCAGCGAACCCTCGACAGCGTGAGCCGGCAGACACATCAGGATATTGAGCACCTGATCATAGACGGTGTATCAAAAGACCGCACCATAACCATTGCCTCAGCTTATCAGAAAGAGAGCCGCTATCCCGTCATCATCCAGTCAGAACCTGACAGCGGACTATACGATGCCATGAACAAAGGACTGCGCAGGGCCACTGGGCAATATCTGGTGTTCCTCAATGCAGGCGATACGCTGCACGACGAAAAGACATTAGAGATTGTAGCCAATAGCCAACAGGCAACAGCCAACAGCCAGTTAGCCGCAGTAATCTACGGAGATACTGCCATTGTTGACCAGGAAGGGCAGTTTCTTCACCTCCGTCGCCTTCGTCCTCCCCATACGCTCACTTGGCGTTCGTTCCGCCAGGGTATGTTGGTGTGCCACCAGTCTTTCTACGTGCGAACCGACATTGCACAACAGGAAGAATACGACCTGCATTATCGACATTCTGCAGATGTCGATTGGTGCATCCGTGTGATGAAACGTGCCGAACAGCAACATCTGTCCCTTGTCAATACCAATACTGTTTTAGCCGACTTCATGGAAGGAGGCAATACCACACAAAATCATCGGGCTTCACTAAAGGAGCGCTATCGGGTGATGTGCCATCACTACGGCAGCGTTCAAACATTTTTCTTACATATTTGGTTTCTTATGCGTACATTATTTATATTATTGGCACTTCTGACGGTGATGCCATCAAGTGCCCAGCGAACAAACGGACTGACTAACAAAGACGCAGCTTTCTATCAGACTGCAGAGGCCCAGCGCATTGGCGAACAAGTCTTACTCTACCAGCGCACCACAGGAGGATGGCCCAAGAACATTGACATGGCACGTCCGTTAAGTGAAGAAGAGCGTACAGCCGTGCTGAATGACAAACTGCGTACTGACGATTCTACGACTGACAATGGGGCAACCAACATGCAGTTAACTTTCCTGGCTCGACTCTATAAGGGCACCGGCGATAAACGTTACCGCGACGCTTTCCGCAAGGGTATTGAATATCTGCTCAGCGGACAGTATGAGAACGGCGGGTGGCCCCAGTTCTGGCCCAACCCTCAGGGGTATCAGATTCACATCACCTTCAATGATGATGCGATGGTGAACACGCTGGAGATGATTCGTAATGTGGCAGAAGAACGTCCTCCTTATGATAGCGACTTGGTGGACAAAGCACTCAAAAAGCGTTTGCAGAAAGCCTTTTATAAGGGTATCGATTGCATTCTGGCTACCCAGATTATCGATGATGAAGGGTTGACGGTTTGGTGTCAGCAACACGATCGAGACACCTATCTGCCTGCCCCAGCTCGCGCTTTCGAACTGGAATCATTTGCCTCGTCCGAGAGTGCCGGCATCACACGCCTGCTGATGAGCCTGCCTCGTCCCGACGAACGGGTAAAACGCGCTGTTCATGCAGCTATGCGGTGGTTTGACAAATATAAACTGACAGGCTTGCGCATTCGTCGCACGGGAGGATGGGCAAAAGCTGATAGTGAGACATGGCTCGAAGCAGACTCAACGGCTCCTCCCATCTGGGCACGCTATTACGACTTGCAGCGCACTGAGCCTTTTGTATGCGACAGGGATGGCATTCCTCGTCGCCGACTGGAACAGATAGGGCACGAACGTCGTAATGGTTATGCGTGGTTTATTGACCGCATTGCCTCCCTCTTCCCTCTCTATGAACAATGGGCCGACAAGTATGATCCTGAACATAAAGTTCCTGTTAGTCTGGAGACCAAAGGAGCCAATGAGAACGGTACCATCGAGATGTTTCGTCAACCGGAAATCAACTATGCAGCCTTTGACAAAATTGTCTCCCCCGGCGAATGTATCCAATGCGCTATTGAGTGGGCTCCACAACAATCCGACAAGCCTTATAAGATTCTCATCCGCAAGGGTACATACAACCAGAAAGTCGTCATTGACCGCCCCAATATCGTATTGGTAGGCGAAGATCGTGACAGTACCATTATCCAGCTGGCTGAGCTGAGTAGCAAACCCATTATTACGGAGTACAACGGACGCGAGGTAAAACACGGAGTAGTAGAACTGCTGGAGGGGGCTGACGACTGCGTCATTAGCGGACTGACCATCTATAACAACTACGGTACAACGGTGGAGAAAACCACCAAACACCAGTTTGCCGTATATGGACGTGCCACACGCACCATCATCATCAACAGCAACATCTGGTCGGACGGCAACGATGCCCTATCGCTTTGGGCTCCAGAGGGACAGGGCATGTACTATCATGCCGACCTCTACCTGCGCTGTTCAGGGGTTGACTTCCTCTGTCCACGAGGCTGGTGCTATGCCACACGTTGCCGTTTCGAGGGCGATGGGCATGCCATTCTCTGGCACGACGGGCGAGGTGACCCCACGAAGAAACTGGTTATTGTCGATTCAAAATTTGATGCCCTGCGCCCCACCACCTTAGGCCGATTCCATCATGACTCGCAGTTTTTCCTCATCCATTGTCAGCTGTCGAAGAATATCCTTGACGAGAACATCCATTATGCCTATAAGGACAAAGTGCTCGACCCCTGTCCTTGGGGATTGCGTGCCTACTATTACGCCTGCAAGCGCGAGGGCGGTCATAGCGGTTGGCTCGCCGACAATCTGCAGGAGGCTGCTGGCCAGCCAGCGTTCCATGCTATCAATGCCCTTTGGACATTTGACAGAAAATGGAATCCAGAGGCCCGCATCCGTGACCTCTGGAATGTTGTAGGGTATTAAGTAATTCTTAATTCTTCAAGTACTTCTTTCCGTTCTGGATGTAGATAGTACCCTTGCGCAGCGTCGTAGGCTCCACCTTGCGACCCAGCATATCGTAGGCTTGAGAAGTGGCGACTACAGGTGTATGACGAATGGTGTTGATGGCTGTTGCATCGGTCTTGGCATTACGCCATGCGCCGTTCACGGTATAATAGCCGGCATTCTCGAAGACAAGATTGTCTGTCTGTATGGCATCTGAACTCTTGCCATCGTTAAAGATAATTCCTTCGTTGATATTGCCTGTTGCTGTTTTCTTTTCCGACTCTTTGAATGTCCACTTCCATACGGCATTACCATTGTCTGCTGTACCGACCTTCACACAGGCTGAGCCAGGCCAAGCGCCTGTAGTGTAGTTATACTGCGTATCCCAACACCAGCATTTTACCACCTGCGATGTCGACATATCCCATGATGCAGGCACTTCGAAGAATGCACACATCTCGCCATCAGCAACTGTGCAGAACGATGGTACTTTGTTCACCTCCTGCTTTGCGTCAGTATCAGTAACAGCGCTGACGGCAGAAATATCAACACCATCGCTGACATAAAGCTTGTAGTTAACACCCTCTGTCGCCAATTGGTAGCCTGTCGTAGTGGCTGTAGCCTCGCCCAAGACGAGCATCAGTTTGCCTGCCGTTCCAGTCACCTTCAGCACAAAGCCGTCGGCAGAAGCAGTAGCCTCATCGATAGTGCTCTGATTGGTGATGCCAACAGCCTTACGAGCCAGGATGAGCTTTTTCAGCGAGCCTTTATACGCCTGCCAGTGGGGAAGGAACAGGCAAGGGGTGCCAGGCATCGAAAGGATGAGCGCATTGGCAGCACATACATTGTAGAACAGCCGACTATTCTCACGATAGGTGTCATGATTATCCACAAAGGTCACGGCATAGCGGGCATAGTCAACAGTGTTGGCAAGCACAGCCTCCTTCAGTTGGCTCCACTGCTTTCCGCCCAATGCCGCATTCAGTTTATATTTCAAGGGGAAATCGAAGGCAGCACTCTGAATGACCCCATCCTGCTTCGTCCCGTCAATCCATGCTTTCACTTTCGACACATCGCCATCCCAATACTCGCCAACAGAATAAGTAGGCTGAGCATCCTTATTATAAAGACCTGTATATTCGGCCTTATAGCCTTTTACCATATCATAGCGAAAACCAGCGTACCCCAACTCATTCAACAAATATTTAAGATATGTCTTCACGTTTTGCTGAACGGTAGCATTCGTATGGTCAAGGTCACGATACCCTGGAAAGTCGTCGCCCGTATCGTCAGCACCCGTGGTCGTATAACCATTCTGATTACACTCGTCCGTCTTGCAGATACCGGAATAGTTTGTATTATCCCAAGTAACGCTATACGAGCCCTTCGTCTCATCAGGGAAATGCACCCATGAGCCACGTCCGTTTTTGTGATTGATAACCACGTCTTCGATGATACCTGTACCTTTATCTTTGAAAGTCGTTATCATCTCTTTCAGTTGAGCTTCTGTACCCCAGCACGACTCATGGTCAAGCCAGAAGCAAGGGTCGTAGCCCATCGTGTTAGACTTACTGCTATAATATGCATCCGTCTTGCCAGAGTTAGGCACCCATATCAGTTTGAAGTACTGGCTCAGTTCTTCTGCCTGACCAGTTAACTGGCTCCATTTAGAATCCGAATAAGAATCCCAATAGAATCCTTGCAGCATTACGCCATCATAATTAGCCGGCCAGCCCTGTGCAGAGAGCGTCAGCGAAGCAACAAACAATAAAAGTGAGGTAAAAATCTTCTTCATAAGCGTTTAGAGGTTTTAGTTCTTTTGACTGCAAAATTAGAACTTTTTCCCTAACGTTCTTATTCTCAACACCTAAAACTGACGACATAACGAATGCAACCGATTGCACCGCTCATGCATCTGTCCGGCATATTGCCGGTGTCAGCACCACTATACTCTGGTGGTAACAAAATAGGGGGGCTCGAGCCAAATTGGGGTTTGGCTCGAGACAAAACCCGTTCTGGCTCGAGCCAAGTCAAGTAGTGGCAAAATCATGACTGACTACTTAAACTCATAAAATGCAGGAAGGGCACGGCCTGTGCGATTGTCGAAGAGGCCACGGTTCACCCAGTAGTTAGTAATCTGCCGACCACTCTCGTTCTCCTCAGGGAACCACCAGAAGACTCCTGTCACATTCTGATGGCGACGCAGTTCTGCCATCAGCTCCTGGGTGAACTGGCGCTGTCCTTCCTTCGTGATGGGATAGAACTCACTATACTGATCGGGACCTTTTGCCCATTTGTCATTCTCATGGGAATAATAGGCTGCCGTCTCTACTATCATGACCTCCTTCTCTGGAAACAATATCGCCAGCGAATCGAGGGTGTTGCGGAGCACGGGCAGACGGTCGTGCCACATGGGATAGTAGGACAAGCCGATAATGTCATAGTCCACCTGATAGCGCCGCATCTGTTCGTAGTAATTCTTGGTAACTGACCATACACCGGCCTTCTCCGTATGAACTATCAAGCGTGCCTTGGGACACACCTCACGACAGGCGCGTGCACCACTGCTAATCAATCTCGAAAGGACATCGAAATTGTCCTCCTTCGAAGGGTCAACACGTCCCACAGGCCACATCATACCATTTGTAATCTCGTTGCCCACCTGTATCATATCAGGCGTACACCCTTCAGCCACCATCCGTTGCAGGCAACGACGCGTGTACTGATAGACGGAATCGGGTAAAGTCGCAGGGGCTGCATCTGTCCAACGCTTAGGCATAAACTGCTTAGCTGGGTCAGCCCACGTGTCACTATAATGGAAGTCGAGCATCAAATCGAAGCCAGCCTTCTTAACCTGCTTCGAAAGTCGGATGACATAGTCCAAGTCCTGGCACACACCCTCTCCCTGATGTTGCACTGGAGCATTCTTGGGGTCAACAAACAGGCGCACGCGAATGGCGTTCCATCCTTCGTCCTTCAGGAACTTCAGCGGTTTCACCTTCTTACCCGTTGAATCACGATACACTGTTCCTGCCTTCTCATACGACGTCAGCATCGAAATATCACCACCCAAATAACGTTGTTGAGCCCATGCAGTCAATGGCATGAACAAAACTGTCCATAATAAATAGTATATTGTCTTCATATTGCAAAGATACGAAGTATTTTTGATTTTGCCAAGATATTGACAAAGAAAGATGCAGCACATTTTGTACAACTCCTACCCTCCTACCATCAATACCACAGCGATTAATCAGAAATCACATGCAAATGTTGGATTTCGTTAATAAATCAGCGGAATCTTTGTTTTTCCTCACCTTTCCGCTTGTTTTCTTACGAAAAAGTATTATCTTTGTGGCGTAATTCAAAATTAATGGATGCCATGCTGATTGGTCGAGAAAAAGAAAAACAAGTATTACAGAATGCTCTCTACGAAGAGTACTCTCAGTTTATTGCAGTGTATGGGAGACGTCGTGTTGGCAAGACTTTTCTAATCAGAGAAACCTTTGAAAACCGATTCGATTTCCAATTTACCGGTGCTGCAAACTTGACTGCAAGAAAACAGTTGGTACGTTTCCGACGTGCCCTCAAAGAACACGGGCAGAAAGATACTCCAGAACTAACCAACTGGGGCGATGCTTTCAGTGAGCTCAAACGATTTATTATGAATCTGCCTGAAGGCAAAAAGGTCGTTTTCCTTGACGAGCTTCCATGGATGGATGCTCCACGCTCTGGCTTTTTATCAGAACTGGAGTCTTTTTGGAATGGATGGGCATCCGCACAAAAAGATATTGTTTTTGTGGTTTGCGGTAGCAGTACCTCATGGATGGTGAAGAAAATCATTAAGAACAAAGGTGGTCTGCACAATCGCTTGAATCATCGTATCTCCCTCAATCCTTTCCCGCTGGGATTATGCGAGAAGTTAGCTCAGTCAAGAGGTCTCGTATTGAACCGCAAGCAGATATTGGAAGCCTATATGATATTTGGCGGTGTACCATATTATTGGAGTTTGTTGCAAAAAGGTACAAGCATAACTGCCGAGATTGACAGACTTGTTTTCTCGCCTGACGGAGAACTGCATGACGAATTCGAGATGCTGTATGCTTCCCTGTTCAGAAAGCCTGAACCATACGTTCGTGTTATTGAGTTGTTGGCCAGGAAAAAAATGGGCATGACTCGACAAGAGTTGTTGGCGGCAGGAAAATTTGAAGACAACGGAGCATTCTCTGACATTCTGAAAGATTTGGAGTGGTGTGGCTTTATTCGTAGTTACACTATGATGGGGTATCGGACAAAATCTGACATCTTCCAATTGATAGACCATTATACATTATTTTATTACGAATACATAGACGGAGTACGTCAAGGTTCAAATTATTGGAGATCAATGTTGGGCACACCGAAGTATAACACTTGGTGCGGCTTGGCATTTGAGCGCACTTGCCTATGGCATGTTGACCAGATTAAGAAGAAACTTGGTATCAGCGGAATCCAGACAAATGAATATGCATGGCGTTGCTTGCCAGATGAGAGCATCGGTAGATCTGGTGTTCAGATTGACCTGCTTATAGACCGTAGCGATGGAATTATTGATGTGTGCGAAATGAAATACTCGAAGGATTCATACACCATCACTTCTGATTATTCAGAAGAACTTGCCCGCAAACGAAATGTGTTCCAGACTGTAACTGGCACAAAGAAAGCCATTCATTCCATCATGATTACCACCGATGGCCTAACTCGGAATGAATACTGGGGAGACATTCAAGCAGAAATACAACTGGACGATTTGTACGAACTGTAAAAAAACTCCCTGCCCTTTACACATCGGCATTTCAGCCACCTGACGGTAGGAGGTTAGGTGGCGTAATTTTTCTTCCGAAATTCTTTGTGACTTCGAAAATTATTCGTATCAGTTTGCAACTGACTCGAAGTAGCCCGAAAGGGACAGCGGGTCAATAATCCGAATACCTTCTATCGCTGATCCGAATAGGACTTTATAGGGGATAGAAAGCATTCGGGCAAGGAACAGATGCCGTACGCGCAGGGAGCAGATGCCGTTCCGCTGACTGTTTGCGCCTACGCAAATCATCGCGTGCGTAGGCGCAAACGATTATTCGCCTATACGCAAATTCAAACTCAGCTTTTGCGGGTGTATAAATTTGTGTAGTTTAACGATTTTAGTTGACTACTTGTGGTCTTACTCACGATATGGGTTGACCCGTGTTAAACTTAATTTTAATTCACGTTGACTCGACTTTACGTTAGTCATAAATAGGGTTTACATCAAT
>Ga0256405_10004456_pt1 | contig 26090 bp, 18 predicted proteins | sample RumenRJG_02DNA_FD_189096 | JGI IMG/M metagenome (GOLD analysis project Ga0256405, IMG submission 189096) | Bovine rumen microbial communities from Lethbridge, Alberta, Canada - RJG_02 | ecosystem: Host-associated > Mammals > Digestive system > Stomach > Rumen | place: Canada: Alberta... | reverse complement strand
CGATGTTCTTGTCAAACAGCAATCACCAGATATCGCGATGGGTGTGAACAAAGAGAATGTTTTAGAACAAGGCGCAGGCGATCAAGGCATCATGTTTGGCTATGCCACGAATGAGACCGCTGGGTATATGCCTTTAGCCATATCTATCGCCCATAAACTGGTGCGTTTTGCAACAATTTTAAGAAAAGAAGGCAAATTCAAAGGCGCTCGCCCGGATATGAAGAGCCAGGTTACCATGGATTATACCGATCCAAAACACATCAAAGTGGATACGGTTTTGATGTCCATCCAACATGACCCAGAAATCGATCATGAAGCCTTTCTGACCTTCGTACATGACCAAATCATGGTCCCAGTTATCGCTTCCTTTGGCTATAACACCGATTTCCGTTACTTCATCAACCCAACAGGGCGTTTCGTTATCGGTGGACCAGATGGCGATACCGGTGTTACGGGCCGTAAGCTAATTGTTGACACCTATGGTGGCGCGTCTCGCCATGGCGGAGGTGCGTTTTCTGGCAAAGATCCATCGAAAGTGGACCGCTCCGCTTCTTATTATGCTCGCTATATCGCCAAGAACCTGGTTGCCGCAGGGGTCGCAGACCGCTTAGAAGTGCAGCTTTCCTACGCCATTGGCGTGGCCGAGCCAATCTCCATCGGCATCGCAACCTACGGCACCGCACATTATGATGATGCGACCATCTTAGGCATCATCCGTAAGGTGTTTGATGCCCGTCCAGGTGCGATTATCACTTCCTTTCACATGACCCATCCAACCTGGAAATATGCGGATACCTGCAATTATGGTTGCTATGGTAGACCAGATATCGCCGTGCCATGGGAGAACCTTGATAAGGTAGACGAAATCAAGCGTCTCCTTGCCGCTTTATAATCATAAATTCGAATCCATAATGACCTTGATGCTAGACCAAAATGCAATCAAGGTCTTTTGTTATAACAAAAGTTCGATATAATATAGTCAAAGAAGCCCTTAGGAGGGGCAAAAGAATATGAAGTATCAAATCATAGGAAAGAACATCGAGGTCACCGATTCTATTCGCTATGAACTCGAAAAGAAACTTGCGAGAATGGATAAATATTTCGTCATCAATGACGATGTTTTATGTCGCGCTGTTGTCCGCTCTTACAATGTGGGAGCCAAGGTGGAAATCACCATCTTCACCAAAGAAATGGATTTCCGCACCGAGGTCAAGGATGCTGACCTCTACGCTGCCTTCGATTCGGCGATCGACAAACTCGAAGACCAGATGCGCAAACTCAAAACCCGTATGGATCGCACCCGCCGTGCAGATTCCCTTGGCAAAGCCCTTGCTTGGGAAGCCATTGAAGACTATGAAGAGGAAATGGGCGAAGACCAAGTCGTCCGCACCAAATCCATCTATCTCGAGCCGATGACCATCGATGAGGCCATCACCCGCATGGAAGCCCTTGGCCATTCCTTCTTCGTCTATCTCGATGATGACGATGATCAGATTGCCGTTGCCTATAAGCGTTTCGACGGCGGCTATGGCGTCATTCAGGTTGAAAACAAGCTGAAATAACTTCTCTATGACATCTTAGGCGTGGGCAGCCACGCCTTTTCTTATAGAAAAGTATTTCTTTTTTGATGTGTTTCCCCTATGATATGCCCCATGGCGAAAGTTATCGCGACCGATTTAGATGGCACTTTGTTCTATCCAAAGAGCCGCATCCACATGATTCCGAAGAAGAATCGCCGTTTTTTGGAGCGCTTTTTCGCAGATGGGGGACATCTTGTCGTCGTGACCTCGCGTCATCGCCATTCCACGGATAAAATCGCCCAGATCTTGGATCACCGCGTGGATGTAATCGGGTTAAATGGTGCATTCATTGAATGCGATGGTAAAACCATCCATGAGCAGTTCTTTGAACCCCAGGCATTAACGAAGCTTGTTCATGAGGTATGCGATAGTATCTCTCCGGCTTTAGTGATGCTTTCTTCCAAGCGTTACCCGGTGATTCGACTCAAGAGCCAGCAGCAGTTGCTTGCCCGCATCATGTACTCGATCTATCAGAAAACCGAGGGCATCTACCGCGAGCCGGATTGCGCATCCGACCATCTCTTCTATCAGGAGATTGAGCGCGGCGAGGCCATGAAACTTATGGTCTTCATCGGTGTTTCTCAAAAGGCGCAACACTTGGCGAAAGTCTTGACCGAGAAACTTCAAAATGAATACCCCCAATTCGAATTCGCATGGCTCAACCAACTAATCGAAATCACCCCTAAGGGGTGCAATAAAGCCAATGCGTTATCAATTTATCTTGATAAACTTGGCATAAGTGGCGATAATGTCACAGTTGTCGGTGACTCCGGGAACGATGTTCCCATGTTCCGGCTATTCCATGAGCATAGCTATTGCATGGCTCATGCTCCTGTTTCTGTTAAGGCGGAGGCTACCCATGTGATCCGCCGAGTCTATGATCTAGAGGACTCGCTATACCCATCGGAGGATAGCAACCCATCCTAGAAAGAGAGAGAAATATGAACAACATTTCCAAAACCATCACAACGCTCATCCATTACAACGTCGTCATCCGCGACGTGCTTCAGTTCTGCTTTAAGCGCGATTCCTACAATCCTGAAGCTTACAAGAATGAGAAGCGTGCCGTTATCATTGAGGTGAATGAGAACACCCACCTTAAGAACATCCTTGCTCAGTCCGGCGAAAATGGCGCCAAGCTCGAGCAGCAGATCCGTGACTTCTACGAAGAAGTCTTCGGCGACAAATCCACCATCCTCAAATTAGCGGATGACGGTGTCCGTGTTGACCACAACCAGCATGCCGAGATCTATAAAGGCGTTCTCCCAATCCATGAATCCGTCACTGGCATCATCCTTTCCGGTATTGCCGAGGGCAAGCGTAATTTGAATGCTGCTCAGACTGAGGAAGAAAGAGCCAAACATGATGTCTCCGAAGTTGAGAAAGTCTGGCTTGCCGAAGATCGTTTCTTCCGTGGCATCGCTTTCGCCGCTTTGGTCAATGATTTGATCCGCTTCTTTGAAGAGTATCAAGTCGCTCGCCGCGAAGAGGCCCAGAACGGTGGAACCGCCGCTGCCAGCACCTTCATTGGCAAAGACATCGAAGAGATGATCCGCCAGATCAATTTCGTTAAGCAAACCTCCCATGAAATCGACCCTGTTTACAAGAACATGGAAGATAAGGTTGGCCAGCTTGTCGAAATGATGATCGGCCGCCGCCAGGTTCCAGAGGGCAAGCGTATCCCAGATGTATATCGCGATGTCCAGGAAACCATCAATCTTTACATCCGCGATCAAGAAGCGGCCTTCAATGCCGTCTATCCAAAGCTTATCAACGAGTTCCTCGAAGCCATCAAAGGCGATGCAAACGTGAACATGGTTGGTGGCAATGATGGAGCCGCTGCCTAATTAAACAAACAATTTGAGAGGTCATATTTATGCCAGCTAAGAAAATGAAAATCAAAAAACTAGAATTATTCTGGTACATTGTTGCCGGTTTATTTGCATTATCCGGACTTGTCTTTATCGTCTTTGGCATCATTGGTGACCATCTTGAGATGCTTCCAAGCGATAACTGGATTCGCACTTCCGAAGCTGCGAACTGGCCATTCACTTGGTTGAAGCTTGGCTATCGTCCAGTCGGCGTTATCTTGCTTCTTATCGGTGCCTTCATCGCCATGCTTGCGTTGTCTCTCTTCGCCCGCGAAGGTGACCGCGACGCCGAAAGAAAACTTCGCCGTCAGCAACGTCTTGCCATTGAGAATGAGCCTGTTGAAGAACAGCCTTCCACAGAGACTGCGAAGTAATTTATATCTCCATCTAACGGCAGTGATCCTGCCGTTTTTTGATACCATGTTTGGAGTTTTTAAGGTTTATAAACCACACAACACCTAAAGGTGTTTGTAAACAAAGCGTTAAGTTATACAATAATGCTCATGGATAATAAAAATGCCTTTAACATCACGGTCTGCATTATCGGCATCGCGATTCTTCTAATCCATATTATTGACCTCGTTTTCAAAAAGAAGAAAAGAACCGATGAGATGAACTTACTTTGGTTCTTCATTTTTACAGCAACCCATTTTGCGGGTTACCTTATCTTCACCATCGTTAGGCTTCATTATCACACCAATGAATTAATCATGACGTCCTATACGATTTTATACATCATGAACAATGTGGAAATGATGTTATTATTCACCTATGGTATCAACTATTGCAATTTGACTAAAAAGGCCCGAAAAATCGCTTGGGTTATCAATGTCAGCGTCTTCACGATATTCGTCATCATGGATATTGTGAATCTATTCGTTCCATTATTCTTCTATGCTGAGGGCGGTGTTTATATCCGAACCGACTGGATGATTATTTCGCAAGGATACCAATTCATCGGATTCTTGATCGTATTTATTATCGCTGTCTTCAACAAGAAGATGAAGGTTGTCGAGAAGATTGGTTTTGGCATCTATTGTTTATTGCCTCTTGCGGCAATCATTTTGCAAAACCATTTTCAGGGCTATGCAATTGCTTATCTATCCATCGTCATTTCTATTGAAGTACTCTTTGTTTTCGTCAATTTGAAGAAAAACATGCATATCGCCGAAGAAGAGCAGCGTGTCAAGGATGCGGAAGTCAAAATCATGATGTCGCAGATCCAGCCCCATTTTATCTATAACGCTTTAGCGTCTATTACGACATTGATCAAAATCGATCCTGATAAAGCCGAGCAAAGCCTGGAGGCTTTCACGGACTATCTTCGCACGAATCTATCTTCATTATCGGATGTCAGCTTAATTCCGTTTGAATCTGAACTAAAACACATCCAGACTTATCTTGAACTTGAAAAGATGAGATTCGATGATCGACTGAATGTCGTTTACGACATCAAAACCAAAGATTTCTTAGTCCCGCCTCTAGCGATACAGCCGCTTGTCGAAAACGCGGTGAAACACGGCGTCATGCAGCATGTTGAAGGTGGCGTGATCAAAATCTCAACTTACGAGGATGATTTGGCCCATTATGTGTGCATCGAAGATAACGGCGTAGGGTTTGATGTTCATGATATTGAGCTGGACGACCCAAGACATGTCGGTTTGAAAAACGTGAAATACCGTATCTCAACGATGACGAATGGCGAATTGCAAATCAATAGCGTCGTAGGCAAAGGAACTACGGTAACTGTCATATTCAATAAATAGAGGGAAGACATCGCCTGTTAGCGGGCGTATGATTAGCAATGATTAGAGTCGTTTATGAAAATTTTGTTGGTCGATGATGAAAAACTCCAGCTGATGAGGCTGGAACGTATTGCCAAGGAATTACTGAAAGATGATGAATTAGTCTCTTTCATGAATCCATTGGAAGCTTTAGAAGCGGCGAAGACTCAATCTTTTGATATAGCTTTCTTAGATATCCAAATGCCGGTAGTCAATGGCATCGTCCTTGCTAAAACGTTGAAAGCAGCCAACCCGAAGGTCAATATCATCTTTGTTACCGCTTTTGATAGTTTTGGACTGGATGCCATGAAAATGCATGCTTCTGGTTATATTTCCAAGCCTGTTACGGCAGAGAAGATTAAAGCGGAACTTGCCGGTCTTCGTTTCCCTGTGGAAATGCCACCGACTAAAAGAATCAAAGTTAAATGCTTTGGCAATTTCGACGTGCTATGTGATGGGCAGCCACTTAAATTCTCTTATAGCAAGTCCAAAGAAGTGTTTGCCTATCTTGTAGATAGAGCAGGGGCTGCTATTAGTCTCGCTGAACTGAATGCCGTGCTTTGGGAGGAAGACCACAGTTCTTATCTAAGAAATTTGATTGTCGATATCCAGAATACATTAAAAAGCGTTGGTGCAACCGATGTATTCTATAAGCGTCATAATGAATGCTATATCGATCCTGAAAAGATTGATTGCGATGCTTATGAGTATAAGCGTGATAACCCCGATGCAATCAGGATGTATACCGGCGAATACATGAGCCAATATCCTTGGGCTGTATTTGTTCAGATTTAATGTAAGCTAAAAACGATAAGACTAGTTTTTTGTACCCATGTTTGGGATTTTCGCGTTTTAGAAACGCAAGACTAAGACGTTCTTGTCGTTTGAATAATAATAATCGCTTTCTTTGGTGATGCTCTTGACAATAGAAATGCCAAGGCCTCCATCGATACCTTCTTCCATGTTTTCCTGCACGGTGCGCATCTTTTTGTTCAACGGATTGAACGGATGGCTATTATCGATGAAGATCAGCCTTGCTCCATCATCGAGTTTTTCGATGCAGACCATCATGGTCTTATTCGCCCTGGTTTTGCCATAGGAGATGATGTTATTCACGACCTCATCGATGACGACGCCGATTTTGCTTAAGACGATTGGGTCCATGTAGTCTAAATATGCTTCGACTTTCATCGTGATATCATCGATTTCAGCATACGTCGGATTCAAATAGAAATAGGATACGACATTATTTTTGAGGTGGAGCGCCACAAGTGTGATGTCGTCGAATTGCTCTTCATTGCCTTCAAAAGACTCTAAGTCTTTGATTAAGGTTCGGATACAATCCGATGGTTCTTCATCTTTGATCAAAGAGTCATGGATGCGGTCATAGCCGAATTCTTCCTTCTGATTGTTGATGGCTTCGTTCAATCCATCGGTATAGAGCAGGATCGTATCGCCCTCTACTAACTGGATCGATTGTTGCTGGTAGGGGAAATCCTCTTCTAGGCCTAGTACGAAGTTTGATTCGCATTCTAAACGGCGGCACTCACCGTTATGTTTGATGAAGGGGCGTTCATGTCCCGCGCTGATGTAATTGAGCTGATTGGTCTTCAGATCCATTACGCCCAAGAACAAGGTGACGAAATACCCTTCTTTGTTATTTACGCAGAGGGTATTGTTGACTTTATAGAGTACCTTGGCTAGGTCTTTCTCCGTCCTAGCGCAGCTTTGGATGGATTCTTTCGAGCGCATCATGAATAAGCTCGCTGGGATGCCTTTGCCGCTGACATCGGCGACAAGGAAAGCCAAATGATCATCATCGATATAGAAGTAATCATAGAAATCGCCACCGACGCCTTTGGCAGGCTTGATGAAAGCGCGCAACTCTATATGGCGGTTAAAATGCGTTGGAGATGGCAGTGATTCTAATTGAATCTTGCTCGCGACATTAACCTCAGCATTGAATGCGTCTTCAATCTGCTTAGCCTCTTTAATACTTTGGACGTAAGTGATGATTTGCCGCTGCATGAGCGAGATGGAATCGGAAAGATCATGGATTTCGTCGGTTGTTTTCACATTGCTTTCAATGATTTGAAGCGGCTGGTCTTTCTTCATCATACCGACGAACTTATCTGTGGAGTGAATCAAGTGGTGGACATTATTGACAAGGAAGAGTTTGGTGAGAATAGAGAATACGACGACAAGGAAGACCGCACTGACGATGGTAATCGCAAGCTCCCGAAGCAGCACATTACGAGACTCATTGTTGAATTTGGCCAATGAATACTCGCCACGAACGAAAAATTTGTATTGTGTTGCATTATTGTCCATATCGACGATTACGTCGGAATAAACACAGTTCTTAAATATGAAGATGTTGGTGTCATCTTCGGAATTGGCCGCGCTTGCATTGAAGAAATCAAGTTCTTGTTGCATCGGCTCATCCCCAACCAATCCAATTTGAGAGGTATTCTGGGCATTATCAAGGCTGCTATTGGTAATATCGATGAGTCTTTGCGAAACGGTATCAAAAACAACAAACGAAGCGGAAGGAACTTCGTACGAAGAGCAGATCTGCTGCATGTTGGTTAATAGCCCAAAATAATAGGATTTACGGTTGCCATTTGCGATGGTCATACCGAAACCTTTGCCGTCATCTGGACCAAATAAGGTGATGCGAAGGTTTTCCTGATATGCATCTAGCGCCTCTTTAGTCATGCTGTCGTATGTTTCGCGTATGGAATCATACTGCTCGATCACGATATCCAGGATCTCATTGGTTTTATCAAGGTTGGATATATAAAGGGATTTGATGTTACGGGCCACAGTCGAACATTGCTCCGTGAATTCCGCTTTGCGGTTGGAAAGGGTGATCATGGAGCTGACGATCAAAGAAGCCGACAATGTCAAAATGGTCAGGCCGCCAGTCATCAAAATCATCTTTGTTAGCAGTCGAAAACGTGGCCTTTTCATAAGAATTAAAGAATCTTAAGGATTTTATCGAAACCAGTGACGGTGAAAATCTCCTTCACGACTTCATTGATGTTGCGGATGACCATCTTGTTATTCGTGGCCTGCGCTTCTTTTTTGAAGAGGACAAGAAGGCGCAATCCGGCAGAAGAGACATATTGGAGTTTCTGGAAATCGAGATCGAGGTCTAAATTGGCTCTTTTCTCTTGCGGCAATGCATTCGCGAGTTCTTGGGAAGTGATGGTATCAAGCCTTCCTTCAAGTTCGACAAACAAGGTGCCGTTTTCAACTTTTGTTGCGACGTTCATATTATGCTGCTCCTTTTAAATAGATTTCTATGGATGTGTTGTTGGTGCTTAGCACCCTAGCATATGAGATATTATCCACTAATTTTCGGACTAACAAAATACCGCTCGTGGAAAATTCCTCTTCGTTTTCATGGTATTGGGTAGGATCGAAGACCACGCCATCATCTTTGATAGTCAAAACCATCTTCTCATTGACGATCTTTAATGTGACATCGATGTAATAATGATGGTTCTTGATCTTATAGCCAAATTCGATGATGTTCGCGACCATTTCCTCCGCGCCTAATGCGATGACGGTCGCATCGCGCTCGGTCATCTGATGATTTAACGCGTATTGCTTGATCTCCTCGGAGAGCAAACTTGCGTTTTTGATGTCATTATCAACGGTGACGTTATATTCATCATATCCCTTGCTTGTAGGGATCAAAAATAACCCTTGTTTTCTTAGCTTCTTCGCTTTGCTATAGCAAAGGATGAAGACATAGGTCACGATGACCGCGCCAAATTCGGTTGCAACTTGGCCGATGACATAACCTAGTAGGCCATAGGCATTGAGCAGCACCAGCGTCAATGGCAGCACGAGCACGAGTTCACGGCAAAGCACCGTGATATAGGCTGGCACATTCTTGCCGATGGTTGGGTAATACATCTGGTTGAACTTCGAGATCTCATAAGGTATGAAATAGAGCACGAAGATGCGGATGTAACGGTTGATATTTTCTGCGTCGATAGATGCATCGAAACCGAAGATAGAGCAATAGAAACCTGGGAACAAAGCAAGGATCACGATCAATATCGCGGTTACCGTAATATTGATCCAGTATAGGCTGCGCGCGATCTTCCGTAGGCCATAATAATCTTTTTCCCCGAACAAAACGCCACAGATATTCGGAATTACCTGGATGACGCCGCCTAAAAACAAATCGAAGACGAAGACGGTGTTAGAGATGACGCCGAAGATGAACATCTCCGTGGAATTGGGGTCGATGAGCCTAGCGATAAAGATGTTGCAAATGGACATCTGAACCGCGGTCAACGTGAGATTCAAGGCAGTGGAAGAGGAAGCTTTCAGCGATTCAACAAGCATTGCTTTCGGCGCTTCGAATTTAAAGGAGAAGGACAATAGCCTCTTCTTGCTAAGGATATAGAAGATGATAAGCAACGATCCAGCAAGGTAACCAACCCCGGTTGATAAGGCGGCGCCATACATACCCATGCCATAGATCAAGCCATACTCGCTGCCAATTTTAACCACGTTAGCAACGATATACATCGCCGATGCGATGCGTGGATTGTTATCGACCCCGATGAAGCAGGACGTGATGAGGGCGAAAGCAATCACCGGAGAGGTCAATAAATAAATAAAGATATATTGCTCACCTAACGTCTGGTATTCCGCTGGGCAGTATAATTGAGCCAAAGGATTGGAGACAAAGAAGGCAAGCACAGTGAAGATTAGCGACACGCCAACGCCAAGAATCAATGATAAGGTGAATGCAGTTTTGGCTTTTTTGACTTCGCGTTTGCCAAGCAAAGTGGCAACGACGATCGATCCGCCTGTGCCAATGGCGAATCCTGGCATCTGTACGATGAATAGCACCGGCAAAACAAGAGATGTTGCGGTAAGAGCGTATTCGCCCATGATGTTGCCGACCAAAATGCCATCGAGCAATGAGCCAAACTGCATGGCGAAGATCATCAATACCGATGGAATCAGATACTGAATCATCTTCTTAGTCATGAGTTTCGAGTTTCGGGCCAGCATCAGTCGTCGCTCCTATCGAAGAACTCGAGCCCGATCAGCGACCGGATGGCTTTCACGAGATATTGCTGATCGGTGATCGGCCACTTATAACCAAGACGATAGAGCGCCTTGATCGTAAATCTATTATCCGTAAGAATATAGGAATGCGCATGGCTATCGTTGCTGGTATAGGTGATCAATGCGGATACCTTCTTGCTCTTTTCTTCATCGCTTGTGGCTTCCATGACGGCATCCATGAATTCTTGTTCATTGACGTTATCAATACGCAAACCACAATCATTCATCGCTTCCATCACGTCGCCCATCTCAACAGGGTGGGAGTTGGCGCTATGGAATAAGGTGAATTGCTTTGGCGCGGTCGCTAGGATCAAGATGGTCTTCGCAACCTCATCGATCGGTGAGAAGTCGGTGGTCTCATCAAGGGCGGGGATTGGGAATTTGCCAAGAGCATAATAGCCTCTTAATCCACGCATGAAGCCATTGGTGATCGAATTGATCTGGAACTCACCATCGCTTTGTCTGGACATCAAATTGCCAACACGGACGATTTTGCCATCTAGTCCGCGTTCAGCGATAGCTTCTAACATGGCCGCTTCAGCCATGAACTTGGAGTGGATATACTTGTTGGAGATATCCTGCCCGATATCCAGTTGATTCTCTTTCATCCGGTAATGCTCAGGGAACTTATGGTCGATATTCTCGCCAGCGACGGATAAAGTGGAGATCTGGATCATCCTCGCTTGATGCTCGAGGGCGATCTCGATAAGGTTCTTCACGCCGCCGACATTGATGCGCTCGATGATGTCATCGTTGGAGAAGTGTTTGACGATCGCCGCGGAATTGATCAAGGTATCGAAATGGATATCCGTGAGTTTGTTCTTGAGGTCTTCATCAGCGATATCGCCATCTACGATATGAATGTAAGAATCTAGTTCTGCTTCAAATGGCGAGTCGAAATAGTATTCAAGGAGCAATTCAAGTCTGCTTCTAAGCGAGATGTGTTTGCTTCTGACTAACACATAAGTCTCAACGTGCTCATTGATGAGTTCTTTGAGGATGTGGATACCCAAGAAGCCGGTCGCGCCAGTTAATAAAACAATGCCTAAATCCCTGTCTTTATGGACCTCATCTACGAATTCGATGGTGTTCTTCGCTAGGGCTGGATACTTATTGTCGACTTCTTCCTGCGGCTTTTCTTCGGCAACAGGCTCAGATGCAGATTCGCCGCCAATCAACGTTGCAAGCTCTTCGGCGGTGGATTTCTCAAAGATGTCTTTATAAGCGATTGGCAAGCCTTCTTTCAAGACAAGCATGGCAACCTTGGAGGCGCTTAAGGAAGTACCGCCAAGATCGAAGAAGTCTTCATCAACACCGACGGAATCAACGCCGAGGGCTTTGGCAAAGATCTCACAGATGATTTGCTCTGCTTTGTTGCGTGGTGCTTTCTTAGCTTTGGTAGAGGTGGTGGTGGCGATTTCTGGTAACGCCTTTTTATCGATCTTGCCGTTTGGCGTTAATGGGATGCGCTCAATCTGCATCATTGCCTTAGGCACCATGTATGGAGTAAGCGACTTCGACATGAAGGAGGTAAGATCTTCTTTGGAGACCGGTTTAGAAGCGGTGTAATAGAGTGCGAGGTAATCGCCATCGACCGCGTTATTCTTGACTAAAATGACACAACGGGTCACATCCGGGTGGGAATTGCAGACATTTTCGATTTCATCGAGTTCAATACGTAAGCCGTGGAGCTTGATTTGATTATCGAGACGGCCGAAGAATTCGGTGTTGCCTTCGATGTTGATTCTGGCAAGGTCACCGCTACGATAGGCGCGGTCACCGAAGACCTCGATGAAGGAGGCTTTGGTCTTTTCTTCGAGTTTATAATAGCCAAGGCCAACGCTATCGCCAGCGATGGTCAAATCGCCAATCGCATTGATGGGGAGGACATGACCTGCCTTATCGAGGATATAGTATTTGGTATTGGCAAGTGGAGTGCCGATCGTGACATATTTGTCTTTGATCCACGCCATCGAGGAAGTGATCGTGGTCTCAGTTGGACCATAGCCATTATCGATTAAGCACTCAACGCCGAGTTTGCGGATACGCTCCACGAGTTCATATGGAACGGCTTCCGCGCCCATGTCTAAGACTTGGAAGTTCTTTAACGCCTCTACGAATTCTGGGGTATCGATGACGTTAGAGACATAAGATGGGGTCAAGAACATGATGTTGACGCCATACTTCTTCAGTGTCTTAGAAAGCAACAATGGGTTTTCGATTTCCTCTTCGCTTGCGATGACAGCCTGATAACCATGAGATAAGACGACGCATTCTTCTTGCAAGGATGCATCGAAAGCGAAAGATGCAAACGAGCAAGAGGAAACTTTGCCTTTGATGACGCGGTATTCATTGGTCGCAAGGTTCGTGCCATCCAATACATAGTTTGCGAGGTTCTTTTGAGAGATCATGACGCCTTTTGGCTTGCCGGTGGAACCAGAGGTATAGATGATATAAGCGAGAGAGGATAATGGGATATCCAGATCGAGGTTATCGACTTTGTCGGATTGCAAAATCTCTTCGATTCTAAGCACCTGAATTCCTGTTTTCTCCAGCAATTCCCGCTTCTTTTCCTCAATTTCCTTCGTGGTGATGAGGATTTTGGCGTCACTATCAGTGATGATATATTCGATCCGATCATCCGGGTATTTTGGATCGATAGCAACGAATGCGCCGCTGGATTTGAGAATACCTTCACGCACGATGTATGCACTCGCCCGACGTGGCATGAGCATGATGACGCGGTCGCCTAAACCAACCTTATGATCATGCAAAGCATGGGCGACTTTATTCGCGGCCTCATTGAAGGCTTTGTAGGTATACTCACCATCAACGCCTGCAACAGCTAAGCGATCAGGGTGTTTCTTGGCCTGCTCTTCCACGAGTTTGTTGTAGGTGATGTTAAGTGGTTCAACATAGGTTTGGTTGAACTGTTCATAGAGTTCTTTATCTTTTTCTGGTAAACAGTTGATGTCACGGATGAGATTTTTCTTGGTGACTTCTCCAAGAACGAGTTCGAATAGACGCGCGAACGATTCAATCGTTGGCTGGCTATAGACGGCTTCATCATATTCGAAGTGCAATTTGAATTTATTGTCCTCGATGAAGACATCTAAGGAGAATAAGGATTTTGCGTCATCGGAATCCAAAATGACGGATTCTGCAGGCTTATTGCCGATATTGTTGAATTCAAAGAGATCACCTTGATAGGCGAACATGACGTCGCTATTGACGTTATAAGCAGAGGCGACTTCCTGGAAGGAGAAGATATCATGGAGCTGTGCGTTCTCTAATTGTTTCTTCATTGCTTCAAGCAACATCAGCACCTTATCTTCTTCTTTGTATTTGACGAAGACTGGCAATGTCTTGACCATCATAGAGACGGTATTCATCGTTTTGGAACTATTCCTGCCATTATAGATGGTGACGAATAAGGCGTCCTGGCGGTAGACAAATTTAGATAAAGCAAATCCAAAGACGAAATTGGTGATCGCATTTAAGGTGAGGTTATGCTTTTTAGCAAATTCCTTAAGGGCATTCACATCTAAACCAGCATAGATGTCCTCAACATGCAGACGGGAAACTTCTTTTGTCTTGAGGTCTTTCTTTGGCAAGTAGCCGTCTTCAACTTCTTTGAGCATCTCGCTATAGAAGGCCTTGGCATCTTGATATTGTTTGGAATTACGGCGATCTTGCTCTTCTAGTGCAAGCTCAAATCCGCTGAAGGATTCTTTCTCTAACGCTTCGCCAGCATAGGCTTTGTTGACATCACCTAAGATGATGTTCTCACTTGAGCCATCGCAGATGATGTGATGGAAGTCTAAGAAGAGATACTGACCTTCTTTGGTTTGATAGATCTCAGCGCGGTATAAGGCTCCGCCAACGATCTCAAATGGGCGCACCAATGCAGCTTGGTCTAGATGTTCGATTGCTTTGATTTCAACAACTGGATCGCTTGGCTTACGCAGCGCTTTGATGTTGCCATCATCATCCATCTTCAATGTCAAAAGCAGATAATCATGAGCAATTAAGGCGTATTCTACAGCCTTTTTGAGTTTTTCAGCATCAATCGATGGGTCGAGTTTGAATAACAATGGAATGTTGTAATTGGTGCTGCCTGGCTTGGCGATTGATTCGATGAAGATGCCTTCTTGGGTCTTGGTGAGAGGATATTCATCTAAAATCTCATAGGTCTTTTCTTCTTCTTTGTTTGCTAAGAGGGCAGCAAGCTCGCGGACGGTTGGATGATCGTTTAAATCCTGATTGTTGATTGGCTTATCGAAAGCTTTGGATAAGCGAACCGTCAATGTGATGGAAGAGATGGAAGTCAAACCCGCTTCATAGATATCGGTAGTCACACCGAAAGCATCATGACCTAGAATCTCTTTGAGGATATCAAAGATTCTCTGCTCCGTTTCATTTGCAGGCTTTTCAACTTCCTCAACCTTGAGTTCAGGAACAGGCAAGGCTTTCTTATTGACCTTTTGGTTCTGATTGAGTGGGATGCGGTCAAGCTGCATGATGTAAGGTGGCACCATGTAAGGTGGCTTTTTGCTCTTGATGAATGCCTTGAGGTCATCGATATCAACCTGGGAGTCGCTTACGATATAACCGACAATATATTTCATGCCGGCAGGATCAGCAAAGTCTTTGACGGTCGCATCTTTGATGCCAGGGTATTGACGGATGATCTGCTCGACTTCAGATAATTCAACGCGGAAGCCGCGGATTTTAACCTGGAAGTCTTTTCTACCGATGAAATCGATCTCGCCACTAGGTAAGAAACGAACGATGTCGCCGGTTTTATATAGGTGCATAAACGCCGGATCTTGATCAAATGGATTGAATAAGAATGCTTTCTTATTCTCCTCGTCTCTATTGAGATAACCTCTAGAGACCTGGGGGCCTGCGATATAGAGTTCGCCCTTAACGAGATATGGGACACGTTTTCTATTTTCATCAAGGACATAGGCTTTATAGTCTGCTAAAGCATGGCCGATTGGAATGCGATGATAGAGTTTGTCGACAACGTGCCCAGAGCAATAAATCGTCCCTTCCGTCGGTCCATAGATATTGTACAAGTGATAATTCTTCGGCGGATTTAAAGGTACGAGTTTCTCACCGCCGACGGAGATCGTGCGGATGGTCTCGAAGTTTAATTCGGAAACAAGCTGTCTACCAACTTGAGTGGTGAAGAAGGCATCCGTGATTTTATTCCCATTAAGGTATTGGTTCAAAGCAATCAAATCCAAGCGCATCTCTTCAGGGATAATATAGATCGTGCCACCGACGCAGATGGCAGGATAAAGATCTAACATATCCGCATCGAAGCCATAGGAAGCATAGGCACTGATGCGGGCATCATGCTGCAAGTTGCGGTATTTGATATCCACGCCGCAAGCGGCCATGATGTTATGATGCTCCAGCATGACGCCTTTTGGCACACCGGTGGAGCCCGAGGTATAAAGCATGATGAATAGATTGTTTGGCTGAGGCCTATTCGCTGGGCGAGATTCATCGGTGAGTTTATCGAGCTCATCAAGGAAGATGACCGGTCCATGGTATTCATCTAACAAATCAATGTATTGACGCTCGGCGATAACAACTTTGCTATTCGCGTCTTTGACCATGAAATTCAGACGCTCTTTCGGATAGGAGACATCTAATGGCTGATAAGCGCCACAGGATTTGATGACTGCAAGAGATGCGATGACGACGAATTCGCTCTTGGAGATTAAGATGGAGACCTTGTCTTCTGCTTTCACGCCTAAGCGCACGAGCTCATTGGCGATGCGATTGGAAATAAGATCGACTTGCTGATAGGTGTAGTGGCGGTCTTTGAAGACGACAAGCTCTTTATTCGGTTCCTCTTTGAGCCAATGATCGAACTTGTCTAAGACGGTAAGCTCAGGCTCGATTTGGCTCATGTCAACCTGATTGAAATCGTCCAAAACCTTTAATTGATGATCATCTAGTAAATCAAAATCCTTTAATTTAACCGGGGATTTGAGCAGTTTTTTGAGAATTATGTCGTAAATATCGATCAATTGCAGGATGGAACTTTCAAAGTAACGATCACTGCGATACTCAAACCAAATATGGAATCGCCTGCCGATGCGGTGGACCTCAATGGACATGACACCCTTGCCATCCTTAGCGTCGATTTGCTTAGCTTCACGCTGCTTGCCAAGGAACTCCGTTTGGAACATGTAGTCGCCTTGATAAGCAAATAGGATTTCTGGACTGATGCCTAAGTTGGAGACGACATTAGAGAAGGAATACAAATCATGTTCCACATTCTGGACCACCTCTTCATTGACCTGTTTTAATAGTTGGGCGGTGTCCTCAATATTTTCAAGATTGATATATAACGGGAAGGTACGAACAAACATGCCGAACGTATTCCTAAGCGCCTCGGATCTGCCATTGTGGATGGTGGCAATGAGCGCCTCTTTTTCCATGTTGACTTTGCTAAGCAAGAATAAGAAAGCCGCTAAGAAATAGCTAGAAGTCTTAATTCCTTGCTTTTTGACGAATGTGCGGACTTCATCGGCATCGATGGTGAGCGCCTTTTTGATGGTGTTATGCGAAACCTGTTCTTCTTGGATATCCTCAACGATGGTGGACTCTACATCCAAACCATTGTATTTGGATTTGTAGTAGGCTTCCGCCTCTTTGAAGGCCGGGCCTGCTAAAACTTGTTTCTCTTCATCGCCATAGTCAAACGCGGATTGCTCTTCGGCAGTGACTTCTTTGCCTTCGTAAAGCGTGGCAATGGCGTCGATAAACAATTTGATGGCATTGCCATCGGCGATGATATGGTGAAAGTCAAAGAATAGATAATGGTTCTTTTGGACCTTCAATATCTCAAAGCGGAAGAGGTGATGATCGAACATCTCGAAGGGGCGTACCAGCGCCTTTTCATCAATTGCTTTGAGCTCTTTGACTGGGATTTCAATTTCAATTGGCTCAAAAGCCTTGAAAAACCCGCCTTCTTCGTCTTTTCTGATGACAGCAAACATTCCAGGATGGGCTTTTGCAAAGCTGCGGATTGCTTTTTGCAATCTCGCAACATCAACATCCTCCCCAAGCTCCATTAATGATGGCAAGTTATACTTGGTCGTTGGGTTTAAGCATTCAAATAAGATGCCTAATTCCGATTGGCTTAGATAGTGCTTTTCCATGGCTATTCCTCCAAAGCAGTGATCAACTTGATTGATATTTGAAATGGCTCCTCGCCTTTTAAAGTGATGGATAATGCGTAGCCTTCTTTGGTTGTTGATGTGGTGTAGTAATGTTCCTCATCAAAAGTTCTTAGACCTTCTAATGGCAGCCCGTTAACGGACTTGATATCCTGGATGCCGGTGCCTTTGCATTTGGTTAGGCTCTCTTTGTTTGTCCATATACGGAACAAGGTCTCTTCGTCGGCGATTCGTTTTTCTTCCTCGTTTAAGACAAAACGGATGCCATCGATTTTACTGGGGTTGATGCGTTCGATATCCACCCCGATTTCGCGCGTTTTGGAAATGCCCAAAAGTACGTATTCTCCAGAATGGGAAAGATTGAAATATGGCCCATCCGCAAGATATGGTTTGCCGCCTGGAGAAACTTTTACTGGGCCTTCTGGCAAACACCTTTTCAGTAAATAACCCGCTCCAATGCAAAGCAAACGATCTTTTTCTTGGACAAAGCGGTTCGCTTTCGCTTTTCTATCTTCATCGCAGAATGAAAAAAGAGTGGAAGAATGCTTCCGAATAAGGTCTATATGCAACAGATAAACGACAATGTCTGACATCGTTAAACTAATTTTACCATAATAACGCCTAGCGTTAAAAGAATGCGATGATCAAACCTTTATGCTTGCTCTATAATTATAGAGACCATGAAAAGCATTCGTTTATTATTAGGAGCCATAGCGATGTCTCTTGCAAGTTGCCACACAAAGCCAGATTATTCACCTAAATCGTTAGACCTAAATGTTACATACGATGATGTCTATTTGATTATGGGACAATCGAATGCAAGCGGTGTCTCGCAGTGTTCTTTCCTTCAAACAAAGCACCCTGAGATCTATGAAGAATTCCAAGAAGGGAACAGTAATGTTTTAATCTCTTATGATGTGGATGATCGCATTGAGAAAACCTATGTTCCGACATGCGTTGGCCTTGGGCATGATGAAACCTATTTCGGTCCTGAAATCGGTATTGCCAATAGACTATCAAAAACGGAAACTTCATATATCATTAAAGCCACATGGAGTGGCAGTTGCCTGATGACGGAATATGTGGATGCAAGCGGCAATCAATATAAGTATTACAAACGCTTTCTTCCATTTATCAAAGGACAGCTTGAATCACTAACAAAACAAGGCAAAAACCCGCGCCTTAAGGGTATCTTTTGGATGCAAGGCGAATCTGATGCATTGACCAATTATCCTAATAAATATAGTGTGGCTATGCAGTGGTTTTACGATTATTTAAGAGCAGATTTAAATGATTGGATCTACGGCTACTTCAACTTTGTGGATGCCTATATTTCCACTAGAACAGCGTGGAAACACGCCGATGTTATTAACCGCTGCAAAGATGAATTCGCATCGGCGAATCCTAACACTTATTGTATCAAGACCAACGGCGAAGACGAAACCGCCATATCCTTATATCTAAAAGGGGAAACTGGAGAAGAGGAAGACCTTGCACATTATGATGCTTCTTCCATGTTGTTATTAGGCCAAACAGTGGCTGAATACTTAACCAAATAGATCAATAATGCTTATGCATCTGACGGTACTCAAACGGCGTCGTTTCTGTTTACTGTTTGAATACCTTTGGAATTTCCCCGGTGATTGGTGAAGGCGCTGATTATGCAAAAAGCTCTTATCAAAGCCTATATGGCGAAATCAAGGTCCGTTGGAAAAAAGATAAAAAACTCATACATTTTGACATTGTTGTTCCCGCCAATGTAAATGTAATATTTAATTATCTAACCCAAGTCAAAGTACTTGAGCCAGGGACACATCATATTGAATGCTAAGAGGTAAAGATATGAAATTTCTAGAATCAAAATTTGTGAAAGAGGTCAGCGAGATCACGGACAACATGTACCATCAGGGATGGGATGAGCGCAACGGAGGCAACATCTCCTATCTGATTGACGAGGGGCTTGTCCGCGAATACTTCCCAAAGGATGCATTCCTCCGCGATATCGAGCTGGGCTTTGAAGCCGACCCGATCGTCCGCGGCAAGTATTTCCTCGTCACCGGGACCGGCAAGTATTTTAAGAACGTCATCAAAGACCCCGAAGCCAACCTTGGCCTCGTCAAGATCGACGATAATGGCAAAGTCGCGCATTTATTGTGGGGCTATAGGGACGGCGGTAGGTTCACCTCTGAATTCCCCGCCCACTTGATGAGCCACGCCGCAAGGCTTAAAGTCAACCCGAGCAATCGTGTCATCATGCACACCCATCCGACCTATACCATCTGCATGGGCGCTTGCCTGCCGGCGGATGAGGTGGTGCTGACCCACAGATTATGGAAGTCCAACACCGAAGCGGTCGTTGTCTTCCCAGAAGGCGTCGGCGTCCTCCCTTGCATGGTCTGCGGCACGACCGAGATCGGCGTTGCCACCGCGAAGAAGATGGAGCAACACCGCATCGTCACCTGGACCAACCATGGTATTTATGGCGCGGGCAACGATATCGATGAAGCATTCGGCTTGATCGAGACCGTCGAGAAGACCGCAGAGATCTACATGCTGACCTTAGGCCATGTGGTCAACGAGATCCCGGATGAAGTCATCATCGGTTTGGCGAAGCTATGGAACCTGAAGATGATGCCAGGGGTCATCGAGGAGAAATAATGAAATATTATCTCGCGATCGATCTAGGCGCGACCAGCGGTAGGCATGTCATCGGCTATCCAGAAGGCGATGACATTGTCTTAAAAGAGATCCATCGCTTTAAAACGTGCATGGATGATTCTTCTGACGGCCTCGTTTGGGATATCCCGCGTATCTATAATGAGATCAAACTTGGCATCCAGAAAGCCTTCAAGCTCTACCCAGTTATGGAGTCCATTTCAATCGATACGTGGGGCGTGGATTATGTCTTAATGGATGGTGATAAAGAGATCCCTCCGTATTATGCCTACCGCAACGATAGATGCGTGGAAAGCGCTAAAAAAGTCCATGAAATCGTGGATTTTGGCACCATGTATGGAAAAACGGGTATCCAGTTCGCCTCATTTAACACCATCTATCAACTCTTTGACGATTTACAAAAGGGTAGGTTAGCGCAGGCGACCGATTATCTGATGCTGCCAAGCTACTTCACTTATAAGTTAACGGGCGTAAAGACGCATGAATATACCAACGAATCCACCGGTGCGTTATTAGATGCAAAAACCGGTAGATACGACGATGAATTATTAGACCAACTTGGATTGCCTCATAAGCTCTTTGGTGAGATTCGGCATCCTGGACATGTGGTTGGCGAATTGCTCCCTGAGATCCAGCAAGAAGTCGGAGGCAATTCGAAAGTTGTGCTCTGCGCAAGTCATGATACCGGCAGCGCATTCGAAGCATTAGAGACGGAAGAAAACTCGATCATCCTCTCCTCTGGAACCTGGTCGCTGCTCGGCATCAAGTCTAAGGAACCTATCATCAATGAGGCTTCGTTAAAGGCAAACTACACGAATGAAGGCGGTGTTGGCTATATCCGTTTCCTAAAGAACATCATGGGGATGTATCTAGCTAATCGTGTCGTGGATGAAACGGGGCTAGACTTCAAAACCATTGATGCAAAGATCGTCCATTCTACCTATATGGAGACCTTCGATGTCAATGACGCAAGCCTCAATGCCCCAAAGAAGATGAAAGAAGCGATCTTAGCGTTGCTATCTAAAAATCCACCGAAAGATGATATTGACCTGTTCGCCTCCATCTATCGTTCCCAAGCCCTTTGCTACAAGAAAGCGATTGAGGAACTAGAAGGCATCACGGGTAGAAAATACCGTAAGATCTATATCATCGGCGGCGGCGCCAAAAACAAATTCCTCAATCAGCTGGTTGAGGAACTCACCAACTTAGAAGTCATCGCGATGCCAATTGAGGCAACCGCGTTAGGAAACATCAAATCTCAGATGAAAGGACAAAAACAATGAGAAAAGAAGTCAAACAACTCTATGCCTCCTACGGCATCGACATCAACAAGGCGCTCAAAGAACTTGCCAAAACAAAAATCTCTTTGCATTGCTGGCAATTAGATGACGTCAATGGATTCGAGAATGCAGGCAGCCTCACCGGCGGCATCCAGACAACGGGAAATTACCCTGGCAAGGCCCGTAATTTCGAAGAGCTCACAAAGGACTTAGACATCGCGCTTAAATACATCCCTGGCAGCAAGAAGATCAACCTCCATGCGATCTATCAGACCGGCAAGATCGTGGAACGCAACGAGATCGGCTGCGAGCAATTCAAGGCATGGGTCGATTACGCCAAGGAAAGAGGCCTCGGCTTAGACTATAACCCGACCATCTTCTCCCATCCGATGCTCGTCGACGGCATGTCCTTATCCTCCCCAGACCCAAAGGTCCGCGACTACTGGATCAAGCATTGCATCGAAGGGCTTAAGATCACCGAGATGTTTGGCAAGGAGCTTGGCCAGAAATCCCTCATGAACATCTGGATCCCAGATGGCTTGAAGGATGTCCCGGCGGATCGTCTTGGCCCACGGCAAAGATTGAAGGATTCCTTGGATAAGATCCTCGCAGGATACAAATACGACAAGAAGGTCATGGATGTCTCCGTCGAGTCCAAGGTCTTCGGCATCGGTGTGGAATCCTATACCGCCGGCAGCAACGAGTTCTATCTCAACTATGCCGCTTCCAGGCATATCTGCTGCCTATTGGATACCGGCCACTTCCATCCGACCGAGAACGTCGCCGATAAGATCTCCTCGATGTTCTGCTTCTACGACAAGCTCGCCTTCCACGTCTCCCGCCCGGTGCGCTGGGATTCCGACCACGTGCTCAAGCTCAACGATGACCTCCAGGACGTCGCCGATGAGCTCGTGAAGTGCAACGGCTTGCAGAGAAGCTATATCGGCCTCGATTATTTCGATGCCTCCATCAACCGCATCGCGGCCATGGTCATCGGCGCTCGTAACATGGAGAAGGCATTGCTCAAAGCCTTATTGACCCCATGGGATCTGCTCAAGCAAGCCCAGGATAGCTATGATCATACCCGTGTCCTTGCACTCCAAGAAGAGCTCAAGACCCTTCCTTGGGGCGAGGTCTGGGATGAATACCTCAAGCGTCAAGGTATGGTGAGCGATGCCAAGATGTTCGAGGAAGTCAGATCCTACGAAAAAGAAGTGCTTTCCAAAAGATAAATAATGAAGATGCCCCGTAAGTGAATGCTCGCGGGGCTTTCTTTTCCTTTATCTGCCTAATTCAAAACTCGTATTTCCGTTTAATGATACCTTGTGTGGAAAAACGTGATGACTATTTATGGCTGGATAAACGATATTCGCTAGGTGTCATGCGATATTGTTTCTTAAAGACTTTTGAGAAATAGTTGTTATCTGAGTATCCGACTAGATTTGCGATTTCCGAAATGGATAGATAATTATCTTTGAGCATTTCCTCGGCCCGCATAAGTCGAATGCTTTCTAGGAATTCGCGGATCGTTTTGCCGGTCTCTTTTTTGAAGAGGTGTGCCATATAATATGGGCTGATCTTGAATCGTTCCGATAAGGATTCTAGCGCGATGTTTTGGCTATAATGGACGAAAAGATATTCGCAAACTCTTTTTATTAAAGGAGATTCACATTTTACCTTCAATAGATAGTTTCGGACCTCTGATGTAAGCTCGATGGATAAACCGCTTAGATAGCTGAACTGTTCGGAGGGGGAGGAGGATAGCATCAATTGGGTGTATTTGGAAATAATCCGATCGATGATTGTGACTGGAAGCCCTGATTTCTCGGCGCTTTTTCTTAGCAGAGTGCGATATGAAGCCATCGCTGCTTGAGGGTTGGAAGCATGGAAACTGATTAAATAGTCCTCTCGAGCGACATTAGAAATGTTTTGCATGGACAGTTTGATTTCCTCCACTTGTCCATGTTCCACTTGATAGAGGAGGTCATTCTCAATTTCGTATTTTGCGTAGATGTCATTTTCCGAAGTGTCATCTTCTACATCAACGTATCTTTGATTGTTGCCTCTATTATCCTTGTAGTGGTTATGTTTGACGTAAAGGTACGGCCTATATCCGTCATCCAATGATTGGATGATACTATTAACAGTGTTTTCGATATGGTAGGAGTCAAAGATCGGCAAAGCAAAGTATTGTAGTTTAAGTGCTTCCATCTTTGCTGGGGAAATGCTGTTATCCGTGCCGATTTTGATGGCTTCCATCTCGTTGATGAACCTTTTTAGATAGGGGCCTAAGATAAATGTTTCTTCTTGATACTTGAATGCAAAGATGCGTTCATTCAGATTATCGACGATTTCGTAGAATGTATGATCGTCCATCTCTCCTAAGAAAGAAGAAAGGTATGTATCATCTAGCTGGATGGAGAAATGGTTTTTATTGTGCTCGGCAATAAACGGTTTCAAATCAGCGGAGCCATCTCTTATAACGAAAACATTAATATTTAAAATGTTGTTCATTAGTTTCGCTAGTAGGTTATCCATGTAACTATTATAGCAATAATTTACTATCTTTAGACAATTCTATTCTAACAAATATCCAAATAACTAACCTATGATACAAATACGAATTGAACTCAAATATCCTAGGAGGGGATTTTATGGCAGAGAGCGTTCAACATAGCCCTTATAGAAAGGCAAAAACCTGGCACATTGCTTTAGGCTCTATGACGGGTATTATCCAAATGGCATTTTACGTGTTGCTTGGATATGCAGCTTATATCGGTAACCTTGGTTATGCGATTGCGACCGGCGTCGTCGGTGTCTTGATCACATTGTCGCGTGTCTTTGACAGCGTGACCGACCCAATCATCGCCTTCTTCATCGAAAGATTCAAATCCAAACATGGCAAAATGCGTTTCTTTTTGATCATTGGATGGGCGTGCATGGCTGTTGCAACGACATTGCTTTGCAACGTTTTCGCGGGCCATTTCTCTTTCGCGGATGAAGCTCAGACCTTATCTAGCCCATTAGGCATCACCGTATTCATCCTTATCTATGTTTTATACATCATTGGTTATACCTTTGTGAGCTGCACTGGCAATATGATCGGCAACATTTTAACCAACGATCCAAAACAAAGACCAATTTTGGGCGTTTGGCAGGTTATCTATTCCTACCTCTCCCCAATGATTATCTCCATGGTCATTATCACCGTGATCCTCCCAAAATTCGGTGTCCCAATCACTCTTTTGGATGGCTCTACGGACTATCAATGGACCAATGAAGTCTTCTTCTATTCTAATTTCATCGTTATCGGCGTATCCCTATTGGCGTTAGTGGCAACTTGCATTGGTTTAACCCCGTATGATAAGCCAGAGAATTTCGAAGGAATCAAGAAAACTCAAGTGTCCTTCAAAGATATGTGGCTTCTTATCAAAGATAATAAGGAGTTAAGAAGATACATCATTGCCGCGAGCAGCGACAAACTTGCTCAGACCGTCGGCTCCCAATCCGTTATCACCACCTTGTTATTCAGCGTCCTTTTAGGAAGTATGGTCGGTTCCTCAATCATCTCCGTTATCGCGATGCTTCCAAGTATTGTCTTCGCTTTCATCGGCGCGAAACTTGCTGGTAAGCAGGGCAATAAGAAAGTCATGGTGTTCTGGAGCTGGCTATGCATCGCCTGGAACGTGCTATTTGCATTGTTCATTATGCTCGTTCCTGAAAAGAGCGCCGGTTCCTTCGGCTTGCCACTCATTCTCTTCTTCATCTTAATGCTTGGCAATAACGCGCTTAAGATGGTCGTTAGCTCTGCGACCGGTGCAATGAGAATGGACGTTGTCGACTATGAGCTTGAAAGGTCTGGAAAATACCTTCCAGCTACCGTCGCCGCCGTTTATTCCTTCATTGATAAATTGATCAGCTCTTTAGCACCGATGTTCGCGACCTTATTGATTGGCATCGTTGGCTATACCGGATCGGTTATCCCACAGGCTGGTGATGAATTAACCGTCGGCATCAGGGTTATCACTATGGTCTTATACTGTGGCTTGCCAATCATCGGTTGGTTATTAACGGAATGGGCGATGAGAAAATTCTCGTTAACCAAGGAAAGAATGGCTGAGATTCAGGCCAATATTGCTGACAAGAAGGAGGAAGCAACCGCAGAAGAAACTCCTGGACAGCCAGAACAGTCTGAAACTCATAACGAAGAGCCTGCCTGCGAAGAAACGCCAGCTCAGCCTCAAGAAGAGACGAAATAAGTATTGATTAAGGGGCAGATGCCCCTTTTTAGGAGAAACGGTATGCGAAAAACAATTAACATCAATAACCATTGGTATTTTACGAAAACCCTCGTTTTTCCGCAGAAAGTAAATCCTAGTCAGATGGAGGCCATCAATATCCCCCACACATGGAATAATGTTGACGGATCCGACGGCGGCGGTGATTACTATCGCGGCGAATGCATCTATTATAAAAACCTTGGTAAACTTAGCGAGGGTAAAGAGGTTTATCTGGAATTCAATGGCGCGAACCAGGCGTTAACCGCTTTTGTAAATAACCATTTGGTTGGATCGCACCAAGGGGGGTATTCCCGCTT
>Ga0256405_10004455_pt1 | contig 26092 bp, 8 predicted proteins | sample RumenRJG_02DNA_FD_189096 | JGI IMG/M metagenome (GOLD analysis project Ga0256405, IMG submission 189096) | Bovine rumen microbial communities from Lethbridge, Alberta, Canada - RJG_02 | ecosystem: Host-associated > Mammals > Digestive system > Stomach > Rumen | place: Canada: Alberta | collected... | reverse complement strand
GCACACACACACAGCATAGACATCGGCTGGCGCGCATTCCGCGCGCCTCTGCATCGCCTTTCGCGAGACGGCGTTCCGCCGCCTCGGTAACTGCTTTTTTGCTTCAACATGATAAACAAGGAGTAATGCCATGATGAGACTACGCCACATCCTCGCCGCGCTCGCGGCATTCGCGCTGACATTGCCGGCCCTCGCGACATGGACCTACACGCCCGGCGCGGGCTATCAGAACAACCAGCCGTATTCCGGCATCATCTCGGACGGCAACTGGCAGATTCGCGTCTATCAGCCGGACGCCTCCTCCAACGACTTCTATCTCGGCTGCGGCGGAAGCGGGACGGGCGCCCGCGTGGCGGGGTCTGGCGCGCTCGACCTTTCGACGCTTCTCGCCGACACGACCGCCGCCGGAACGCCTGTTCGCGCCGTCAACGTCGCGCCGCATTTCATGAACGGGCAGGGGGGAAACCTCACGGGCGTCGTCCTTCCCGACACGGTCACGAACATCGCCAACGTCGCGTTCAACGGCTGCAACAACGGTTCGTTCAAGTCGATAGACCTTTCGAACACGCAGATTCGCAGCATCGGCGGCTATGCATTCGCGTGGTGCCAGAACCTTGCGGAGGTGTGGCTTCCTGAAACGCTTGAATATGTCGGCAAGTGCGCATTCCGCACGATGCCCTCGAAGGTGACGCTCCACTTCGCCGGCGACGTGCCGTATCTTGAGCCGCCGTCTTCCAACGGCTACGGCAGCAACTATTCGGCCTACACCAGTTCGACCGAATACCAGAACATCTTCAACGGCGGCAACAACGTCCAATGGGCGCTTTGCGTGAACGCGCAGAAGTATCCGAACTGGACGCGCATCGGCAAGGCGTCCTATTACGACGAGGAGAACCCGTTTCCGTCCAATGAGGCGAACTGGCCGCCGTCGCAGGCCCGCGCCATCGCAGGCTACACGGCGCCGTTTGGCAACACCTGGTTCTCCCGCACGTCCGATACGAGTGCGAGCGGTCGCACCTACCTGATTCAGGAGGGGACGTGGAGCGGCGCGACGGTCGCGCGGCCGTTCCTTGGCGAACCGGTCGTCGATGCGAAGCGCACCGCCATCACCAACACGATTCCGCTTTTTGTCGGTTCGTCGCCGTCCGTGACCGTCACGTATACCTTCGGGAGCGAGACGCAGACTCTTACCGTCACTGAAGACACCGCACTCGTCTTCGGTTTCGAAAATCTGCCGGACTCCACGACCTATAACTGGTCGATCACGGTCACAGGCGAGTCCGGTCGCGATTCGGCCGCTGGCGCGATCGCCACCGTCACGCCCGACATCGTGCTGGGCGAGCCAACGGCCGAGTATCCGAAGGACGGCAAGTCGGCGACGATATCTGTGCCCGTGACTTCGCTCCTCTCGGCCTCGGGCCGTCTTGAGTTCACGCTCAACGGGGAGCCCCATTCGTCGCTGGACATCACCGCGACGGGAACCTATCCCTTTTTGCTTGAAGACCTTGAGCTCGGGCAGACATACGAATGGTCGGTGACCGCGACGGCGGGTTCGGACGCAGATTCCAAATCGGGTTCCTTTGTCGCCGAGCGCTACAAGTGGACCTACACGCCCGGCGCGGGCACGAAGGACGGCAAACCCTACACGGGCACGATCTCCGACAAGAACTGGACGATCTACGTCTATCAGCCCGATACCGGTTCGGACGCCTTCTGGCTCGGCTGCGGCGGCGCAGGCTACCCGTCCCGCGTGACGGGGTCGGGCGAACTCGATCTCACACAGGTGCTGGACGACACGACCGAGGTCGGCACACCCGTCCGGCTTGTGCGTGTCGCGCGCTACGCCTTCCAGAATCAGAGTGTCGAGTCGCTTATTCTCCCGCATTCCGTCACGAACCTCGGGCAGGTCTGCTTCGAGAATTCGGGCGTAAAGAAGGTTGACCTCTCGCAGACGACGGTGCAGAGCATCGAGGCTTTCGCATTCTCATGGACGCAGGTCAGGGAGGTCTGGCTCCCGAAGACGCTGAAGTTCATCGGCGGTTTCGCGTTCCGCAACTGCGGCGAGAAGGCGGTCTTCCATTTCGCCGGCCCGCCGCCGGAACTGGAGCTGCTGACGGTGAATGTCGGTTCGCAGTTCGGCCCTTACATTACGTTGGGAACCTACCAGAACATCTGGAACAGCGGCGCCAACAAACAGCACGCGCTGTGCGTGGACTACAAGACCTATCCGCAATGGGCGAACTTGGACGAGCCGTGGACGACGACCTACTACGAGCCTGTCGCGGCGGGATCGGCGTTCCCTGCCGCCAAGGAGGCGTCATGGATTCCCGAAGCGGTGCGCTACACGGTGAATGCGGACTACAAGGCTCCGTTTGGAACGACGAACTACGGTCGAGCCACCGATACGAGCACCAACGGCCGCACGTACCTGATCTACGAAAAGCACGGTACGCCGGGACTGTTCATCATCGTCCGCTGAGGACATCAACTGGGGACACACCCCGCGAAAGGACGGGCGCGAACGGTGCCAGAAACACCTCCCCGCGTCACGAAGTGCCCACCATGACTTCAACTGCGATTTTTAGGTTAAACGTGCGGCGGATTTGCCGCGCTTTTGCACTAATCTCGTTAATATCTAACATCATTCAATCGGTCGAATAGCGACGACGATGCTCGGCAACCAAGTTATCGCAACACCATGGAAAAACCGGGGGTCGGCTCCTCGACCACCCAGTGCGTGTACCCGCCGGTCTGGTACTTCCACTTGCCAATTGGCTTGAACCCCGCAAGACCAAAGCTTTCGGCCGCCGTTTTTGCCGTCGCCTTTTCCGTGCCCTCGAACGGCAGGACGCGCTCGTCCGCCTTCCATTCCACCGCGTGCTTCCTGCCCGCGACAAGGACCCAGGAAGTACTATTGCCATTCGGTTTGAGCGCGCTGGAATTGTTGATTGAAGTCGGCGGCGGGCCACAAAACCACACTACGCGGGATCGCTCATTGTATCCCATAGCTTCGCCCGAGATGGTGGTCAGCGTTTCTGGAAGCCGTATTTCCGTCACCTTCTTGAGGTCTACGAGGGCATAATTGGGGACCGTCGTGAACGTGCTAAGAGAGAAGTCCAGCACGGACTCGAGCAACGAGCACCCGCGGAACGCCTGCTGTCCCAGATACGTGAGGTGGGGACGTCCATCGGGGAATTCCACGGTCTTGAGTTTGGAACAGCCCCAAAACGCTCCATCCCCGATGTAGTTGATTCCGGCGCCGAAAACGATCTTGGTAAGGGTTTGATCGCTCTTGACGAAGATGCCGGCCATCCTCTCGAAGGAGTCCGGCAGATAGCACTCGGTCATCTTGTCCTTGGCGTTTTCCATCGAGCCGTTGTTTGACCCAGTAAGTAGGACGCCGTTGGGATGCGCCTCGCATTTGGTCTCCTCCGCGACATTCCGGAGGTCAAGGACGCCTTCACCTGCAAAATAACCAGAACCGTTTTGGCCGATTGCCTTACCAAGCGTCCATGAAGTGTTTGAATTTCTGTAGACGCCGATCGTCCAATTTCCATCGGAAATCTTATGCGTGTGGCCGCCAGTAGGATATGATTCGACCGTCCACTGGGCGGAGGCGGGAAGCGCAAGAAGCGCAAAAGCGGCAGAAAAACATATCGAGCGAACTGGAACCATGCAACTGTTCATTACTTGACCTTTTGTAGTCGTACGACACACCCCCATTGATGTAACATATCGATTATTATACGCTTTCACGCGCTGCAAAGTCAACCGCATTCCACCATGCAGCAGTAATCGGCGGAAGGACAGTGGCGGACCGCAGTCCTCCCACGCATTATGGGGCTGTTCCACGCGGCCAGCAAGTGGAGGGCGGCGTCAGTTCTTTGGATTGAATGGCGGCGTTCCCTGCACGGCATCGCAGGCGGCGTTCCACTTCTTCTTCAACGAGAAGAACGCCGGGCCGCCCCTGTTCTCGGTCTGGATGAAGAACAGACGGCTATGGCCGGTCTTGAGGTTCGCGCGCTGGTCGGTCCGCATCGCGCCCTCGTGTCCGAGCCAGTCGTCGTAAAGCCAGCTGCCGACACAGTACGGCTCGGCAATGCGGGGCGGCGTCTGCTTGACTGCAAAGACTTTGTCGAAAGTCTCGCGCGAGATAATCTTGCGGCCCTTCCATGTCCCGTGGTGCGCAAGCATCTGAGAGAAGCGCATCATGTCCGCCGGAGTCGAGAAAAGCCCGCCCGCCGCACACGGAAAGACCTTCGCCTCCCACGGGAAGACGAGTTGCGGGGTGCACCAGTCCGAGCCGAGGCGCAGCGGCCCGCCGTCCGTCGTATACGCCTTGACTATGCGCGATGCCTGCTCTGCCGTCGGCGAGAAGGTGGTGTCGCTCATTTCGAGCGGATCCAGGACGCGCTCCTTCAGCCATTTTTCGTAAGGCATTCCAACGGCGACCTCAAGCGCTGCGGCGGATGCGTCGACCCAGGCGTTTCCATAGCAGAATGTTTCGCCCGGCTGCGCAACAAGCGGAACGGCAGCCATCTGGCGCGCGATCTCGCGAAGCGGGACGGCGCGTTTTACGATCGGCGGCGAGAAACGCGAGCCGCTTGTGTGCGCGACGAGGTCGCGGATCGTCAGCGGACGCTTCGGCGGAACTAGTGATTTCTTTCCCTCGGCGTCCTTCACGGACACCTTGATGTCGGCGAACTCGGGCAGGAACTTCGCGACTTCGTCGTCAAGAGACATTCTGCCGTCGTCGATCGCCGCCATGAGCGCCGCGCCGTTGAAGGTCTTTGTCATTGAGAAGACTGCGAAGAGCGTGTTGGTGCGCATCGGGACCCTGTTCTCCACGTCCGCCCAACCTGCGCAATCGAAGCGCACTTCGCCCGACGCGTCGGAGATTCCCGAAACGACGCCGGCGACAAGGCCCTTCTCGACATACTCGTCTAAAAGCGCCTTTACCGAACCTTCATCTGCGGCGACCGCAGCCGCCGCGACCGAAAACGCCGCAATCGTGGCAGCTATGTGTTTCATGCCCTTCTGTGCCCTTTACTATGTTACCGTCGCATACTATGACATATTCTACTGCTGATCGGCGCGGCGCCCTAAGCCGCGCCGATCAGCAGTGACGCAAGCTACTCCTATCCGACTATCTGATCGTGATAAACGTACCGTAGGAGCGGATGTCAGCGGCGACGCCGGTCGGGATTTCGCCCTCCGAGGTCGGCGTCGTGCGCACCTGTGGGAAGCCGTAGGTGTAGTACATGTGTACTTTCCCCTCGATGTCGGTCAACGTCACATTCTTTGTGTCGATGCCCGCGTTCCACTCCAGCAGCTGCACCGTGCGGCGACGGCCGGAATGCAGGAGCGGGCTGTCCTTTGCGACCTCGAGGATCACGGGGACTTCCTTCCCGGCGGAGCGCCACGCGAACATCTTGTTGTCAGAGCTGCCGCGCAGGAAGTTCGCGTAGACGGGCGAGTTGACGCCAGCCGTCCAGCCGTCCTTCGGGACGGAGAAGGAGAGCGTGAGCGCACCGAACCCGCCGTCCTCGCTTTCGTTGAAGGGACGGAAGTAGTTGCGGACGCGCAGGACGGACTCGCCCACGAGGACCAGGGCCTGGTCGCCGGGCTTGGCGCCGGCGGCCACATTGCTCGCGCCGTTGCCGCGCTCGTAGCACACGCACGGCGGGTTCGCCGTCGAATCCTCGAGCCGCACGCCGCCGTCCGCGACGAAGAGCGTGAAGCCCGAGGCGTTGCCGTCGCCGTCGCGCCAATAGATCTGCGATCCGCCGACCGCCTCGATCCAGTTGTTGGTGCCGCGGACGTCCTGCCAGCCGCTGAGCGACAGGACGGCGCCGTTCTGGAGGCGGAGCGTCGAGTCCCGCGACGTCTTGCCGCCGAGCTGGATGGTGTTCGACTCGTAGACCGTCAGGTTGTCGAAGACGACGTTCCAGTCCGTCCAGGCGGAGTTGTCGCCCGCGCCCCAGACGTTGCCGCTGATCGTGGTGGCGGCCGCGCCCTCGCCGACGAACGTCACGTGGAGCGGATTCACGTTGAGGTCCATCGAGGAGAAAGCCCACGTGCCGGCCGGGATGTTCACCGTCGCTTCGGTTCCGGCGAGGAACTTCACGGCCGCCTTGGCGTGGTTCGGGTAGCCGAGGCAGTCCTCGACGTCCGGGACGCCCGAGGCGGTCCAGTTCTCCGGATCGTTCCAGTCGCCCTCGGTCGACGAGAGCTTCCACGTGTAGGTCGCGGTGTCTTCCGTCGTGATCGTGTAGACGGGCGTCTCGCTCGTCCACTTCGTCCCGCCGGGGGCGACGTTCTCGCTCACGATCTTCCAGTGGACCAGGTGCGGGTCGCCAGGGACAATGCCAGTCACCGAGAACGCGCCGGGCGTCGTCAGGACCTTGGAGGACCCGGGGACGGCGGCGAGGGAGTTCTCGTCGGAGCCCGCCCAGAGCGTGACGGTCGTCGTACCGGCGCCGAGCGCTTCAAGCGTGCCGTTCGCGGTGATCGCGTGGTGCGCCACGGTTGCCGTGGCGAGCTGCTTCAGGACCGAGCCGCCCTCCGTGTCGAACGCGACGGGAAGCGTCATGTCGAAGCCGCCGTCCGTCGTGCGGGCGACGAGGCGCCACCAGCCGTTCGTGTCCGGACGAACCCCGACCGAGCCGGCGAAGGAGCCGTCGACGCCCACCTCGAGGTTGGTCGAGCCCGCGCCCGCGAAGTCCTCCGCGTAGCTCCACTGCAGCTGCAGCGTGAAGCCGGTGCCGGTGCCGAGGCTCAGCATCGAGCCGGAGACGGCGATCGTGTCGCCGTCCGCCGCGCCCTCGACCGGACCGATCAAGGGATTCCCGGCGTCGAGCACGACGGGGGCCGACCAGAGCGTGTCGCCCGAGACCGGAACGATCGCGATGCGCACGATCGGCGTGGCGGCCGGATCGAGACCGGCGAGCGTGCCGCCGATCGTCGTATCGTCGGGGCCGACCGGGCCGAGCGACTGGCTGCCGGTCCAGGCCGAGACGGCGGATTCCTCGCCGAGGTCCGCGGCGCCCCAGACGGCCCAGGCCGTTCCGGTCGGGTTGCCGGCCGAGGCGGCCGCGGCGACCGTGACGGAGCCCGCCGAGGCGTCGGCGGCCGTGACGGTGAGCGTCCGCGTGTCGCGCGGCCGCAGGAACGAGCCGTCGCCCGGGTCGACGAGGCGGTTCATGTTATCCGCATTGAGCGCGTCCTTGCCGTCCGCGCTCCAGCCGATGCCGAAGGAGTTCACGCCGCCGGCGCCGCCGGTGCCGTTGGACATGATGATCTGGATCGGATACCAGCCCGTCGTCTCCTTCGTGAACTTCTTGGGACCGCTGTCGCCGTAGCTGCCCTGCGTGAGGACGACCGTGCCGCCGATCGTGATCTCGCACGTGTCGTCGATGTAGGTGCGGAACGTGTATTGCACGCCGCCCTCGAGGCGGATGAAGCCGCGGTAGATGAACCCGACGTTGTCGCCCCAGGCATAGGTGTTGCCGCTCTTCGCGCTGCCGAACGACCCCGTCGTGTAGGCGGCGAGCGCGCCCTCGACGAGCTCGGCCTTCGATTCGTCCCAGACCATCGTCCGGGTGCCGGCGATGTTGGCGGCGTTGGAGACGCCCGTGAAGCGCTGCTGCAGGAGGCCGCCCTCGGCCGCGATCTCGCCGGAGGTGCCGCTCGCCGTCTCGAACGTGAAGACGTCGGACGTGCCGGTCTGGCCGGCGCTGTTCCTCGCGACGAAGCGCGCGTAGTAGCGGCGCGAGGCGTGGAGCGGGGCGACCGTCACGGCCGGGATCGCGCCGATCGCGGCGTTCTCCGCGAAGTCGAACGTCTCGGGCGTCCCGGTCCAGCCCTCGGAGAAGCCGTCCGGATCGCGCGTGTATTCGAGCGTGACGTCGACCGCCTGCTCCGTCGCGAGCGACCCGGCCGAGATGACCGTCGCCTCGAGCGTGGCGCTCGTTCCGGTGGCTCCGGTGCACGAGCCGAAGACGACGACCGGCGGGACGTCGGTCTGCTCCTCGAGCTCGGGCACGTAGACCGTGTCGGACCAGGAGATGGTGCCGTCGGCGCCCACGCCGCAGAAGCGCAGGTAGACGGTGCCGGCGAGCTCGCTTCCGGACAGCGTCGTGGCGAGTGAAGAGGCCGCCTCGCCCATCGCGCCGATCGAGCGCGCATGGTCCCAGGCGTTGGTGTCCTCGCCGGCGTGCGCGGCGCCCCAGACGGCGATCACGTCGGTGAAGGCGGGCGCGCCGGCCGGCGCGCTCGCGACGGCGCTCAGGGCCGTGGCGGTGCGGATCGTCGAGGCGACCGCGAGCGGGCGGCCGATGCCGGCCCGGGCGTGGATCGCCGGGGCGTCCGCCTCGGCGGCGCCCTGCGCCTCGATCTCCCAATACCGCGTGCCGTCGTTGTTCTTGGCGAGGTTCTTGTCGAAGCGGACGCGGATCTGGCGCACGTCGCGCGCGAGCCAGTCGTTGCCGCCGGCGTCCAGCGTGGCGAAGCAGCCCCACGTTCCGGGCAGCGCGCCCTGATAGGCGGAGTTCGGCAGCGTGGTCCACTCTTCGTTCGCGCCGGAGCGCACGTCGATCGCTTCGATCGCGATAGGCGTCCAGCTGTCGGTCGAGCCCCAGCCGGCGAAGAAGCGCATCGAGGACACGGCGGACGGCGCGGCCAGCGTGAAGACCAGCAGGTCGTTCGTGCCGTAGCCGACCCAGCGGCCGTTCGTGCGGTTCAGGATGCCGTCGATCATGTCGTCCTCCCAACCGCCCTTGTCGCTTCCGGCGGAGCCCCACTTGTCGACCTTGCGGCGGTTCTGGGCGCGGCGGACGAAACCGCCGTTCGAGGCGCGCAGGAGGTTGTCGCGGAAGAGCGACGGATCGTTCTCGATCCAGTCCGTCTGCGTCCACGTGCCCGCGACGACGCCGCTGTCGGCGTCGCCGTGGTAGTCGCCCGCCGTGCGGAACGGAACGGCGACGGACGCGACGCCGCCCGCGGCGTTCGTCGCGACGAGAGCGCCGGCGTAGTCCGTGCCGGGCTTGAGGCCCGTGACGGAGAAGGAGGCAGAGCCCGTCGTGGCGACGGTCCCGAGCGCGTTGGTGGTCGCGGCGCTCGCGCCGTCGGCCGTGGCGACGAAGAGCAGGTCCGCGGACGATTCGCCGTTGCCGAGCGAGTGGACGCCGACCGCGAGGTCGATGCCGCCCGGCGTCGGCTCGGCCGAACGGACGGAAATCTGCGGATCGGCCGTCCGCGCCGTGGCCGTGCGCATGCGGACGATCACTGTGCCGCTGCCGCCGCGGCCGCTGCGATAGGCCTGGAGTTCGCTCGGGCAGTTCGAATCCGTGCCGCCCGACGAGCCGCCGCCGCCGCCGCCGCCGAAGCCGTCGGCGCCCTGGGAGGACTCGAGCGCGAAGGTCGTGCACGTCCGGCGGGAGCGGCCTTCGCCGCCGCCGCCCTTGCCGCCGAGGCCGCCGATGCCGGGGCCGAACGCGTAGCTCGCGCCGCCGCCGCCGCCGCCGCCGCCGTAGTAGACGACGGAGCCGGTAATGTCGCTCGGGACGCCGTCAGCGCCGTTGCCGGGCGCGAGCATGTTCAGCGCATCGAGGCCAGCGTCGCCGCCGACGCCGCCCATCGAGCCGCCGCCCGCGCCGGCGTAGACGTCGGTCCATTTGGCCCAGCCGTTGTAGGTGGAGACGCCGCCCGCGTGGCCGCCGACGGCCGTCGCCGCGCCGCCGACGGCGCCCTGGCCGGCCGCGCCGCCGCCGTTGGCGCCGGGATCGACGTATTGGCCGTCGGAGTTGTTGCGGCGGGCGCGCGCGCCGCCGCCGCCGCCGCCGTAGGCCGTCACGAGGCCGGCGAACGTCGAGTAGCCGCCCGGGAGGCCGACGGTGAACGAACCGACGGACGCGCCGCCGGCGCCGACCGTGACAGCGTAGTCGCCGGGCTGCAGGTAGACTTCGGCCTCGACGACCTCGCCGCCGCCGCCGCCGCCGCCGCCGCGGCGCGTGTCGCCCTCGTTGGTGGAGGTCGAGTCGCCGCCGCCGCCGCCGCCGCCGCCGCCCACGACGAGGATGCGGGCGGTGCCGGCGCGCGTCACGGTGAAGGCGCCTTCGCTTTCCGTGTCGGTGAAGGTCCACACGGTGTAGGGGCCGTCCTGCGCCGCCGTGGCGCCGGTGGACGAGGTCGAGGCCTCGGCGTAGTCGGCGAGGGCGTTGAAGACGACCGTCTCGGAGCAGGTCAGGGACGAATCGCCGTCATCCGTGCCCGTGACCGTGACGCGGTAGACGCCGCCTTCGGCGAGGCCGGTCGCGGCGATCGTGAAGCGCGTGCCCTGCGCGACCGAGCCGGAGACTCCGGTCTGAAGCCCGGAGCACAGAACCACGGCCGCCGACGTGTCGGACGGAAGGTCGACGCGCTCGATCGCCGCGGCGAAGGTCGCCGAGGCCGCGTTCGTGCCGGGGATGCCGTAGAAGAAGAGGTCCGCGGCGCCGGCGACGACGTTGGTGACCGCGAGGCCGACGACCTGCGGCTCCTCGACGTCGGGACGGCCGACGATGTGGACGCCCCAGCCGGTGAAGGTGCCAGACACGGAATCGAACGTGTCGAACCAGTAGTCCGTGTCGGGATGCGGCAGGTCGTCGTCGGAGGTGACCATCCAGGTCTCCTTGCCGACCGGCCAGTAGATGAGCGGCTGGTCGAGGATGCCCTTCGTCATCGCGACCGGGCTGTTCGTCGGGACGCGGAAGTGCATCTCGCGCGTCGAACCGCCCGTGACGCCGAGCTTGTAGGTGTTGCCCTCGCGCGAGCGCAGGGGCGCCTCGACGAAGCCGTCGGCGGGGATTTCGAAGTCGATGTATTGCACCGCCGCGCCGGCCGGGTTGTTGTCCGTCTTCGCGGAGATGCGGTTGTTCGCCTGCAGGAGCGGGTGCTTGCCGCGGAAGACGAAGCGGCCGCCGTCGCGGAGCGCGAACTCGACGCGGCACTCGTCGCGGTTGCCGCTCGGAGCCATCGTGACCTGCGCGTCGTCGATCACGTATTCGTTCGGGCCCGCCATGCCGAAGCAGCCGCGGAGGTAGACCTTGGCGCCCTTCGTGAAGCGGACGCCGCGGCCGACACGGTTGTCGGACCAGTCGGCGATGGCCCACTGGCCGTATTGCCAGCCGAGATCGATGTCGGCCCCGTCGGTGAACTCGAGGTAGGCGTTCTTGCCGACGATGTCGAGCGCGGTTTCGTTGTTGTCGGTGGCGCCCCAGCGGCCCTTCACGCCGGAGACGACGAGCGAGCCGCCCTCCCGCACGTAGATCCGCCGCCGGGTCAAGGGCACGTCGATGCGCCAGAGGCCGAAGGTCTGCGCGCCCTCCGCCGCCTTGAGCGTGACGGACGCGCCGGTCGGAACTTCGAAGGAGACCGGGCGGGTGAAGGGCTTGTCGGTGGCGGGGATCGTCACCTCGCTCTCGCCCGCCGGGAACGTGAAGTAGGAGCCCGCGACCGGATAGCCGGCCTGGTCGTGGGTCTTCGTCCCCTCCGGCTCCCACATCGCCGGGTCGTTCCAGAGGCCGGCGCCGCCCTTCCAGGCGTAGGTCTGGTAGTCGCCCACCCAGAAGTGGCCGCGGTCGGCGGCGGTGTTGCCGTCCCAGTCCGGCATGCGCGAGGTCGTCCACGTCAGGCGGCCGTTGGAGTTGGAGACCACCCAGTTGAAGCCGATCTCGTCGCCCCAGTCGTAGCGGTGCGCGAGCGAGAACGCACCGTTCTCCGTGAGAAGCACGCGCTCGCCGCTGTTGGTGGTGCTGCCGCGGAAGTCGCGGACGTTGCTCCAGCGGTCGGAGAGGAGGTCTGTCACCCAGAGCTGCGCCCAGTTGTCGCCCGCGCCGAGCTCCTTGATGCCGCCGACGAAGGTCACGGTGCGCTGGTCGAGCGACCAGGAGATGCCGTTCGCCTCGTTGAGGTAGACAGCGCCGGACGGCATCAGGACGCTGGCCGAGGGGTCGGACGAAACGATCGCGCCGTTCGCGTCCGTGACGACGACCTGCCAGTAGTAGGTCTGGCCGGGCGCGAGGCCCGTGGCCTTGAGCGTGCCGGTGCCGGGCGCGGCGAGCGTGGTCTGCGCGGCGCGAGAGAGGGAGCCGGGGCCGCTGCCGACCCGGAGCTGCACCGCGTAGGGCCCGGTGCCGCCCGCGACCGTGAACGAGACCTCGAGCTCGTCGCCCTGCGACCAGTCGGTCGCGGTGGCCGAGAGCGAAACGAGCGCCGTGGCGGCGTAGGTGACCGGGTCGCTCCAGGTCACGGTGCCGTCCGGATGGACGAGCGCGACCGCCGCGACGAGCGCGTCGCTCCCCCACCCCGCCACCGTGGCGGGGTCGAGGGCCGTGGCGGCGTCCGCCGCCGCGACCTCGCCGAGGTCGGCGCTTTGAGCCCAGTCGGCCGGGGCGTTTCCGCCCCACGCAGGACCGTAGCACAGATACGCGTGAACCGTTTCATCGCCTGGCGCCACGCTGGCGGCGAGCGTCAGCGAGCCGCCGGCCGTGGCGCTGACATCCGTGTCCGCATAGCGGAGCGCCGGCGCTTCCGGCCGCAGGAGCGATCCGTCGCCCGGGTCGATCAGCGTCGTCCAGGCGCTCTCGGGGATCATGGTGCGGCTGCCCGAGGTGTTGAAGGCGAGCGCGAAGCTCGTCCAGGAGGTCGTGCCGTCGCCGTCGGGGCCGTGGGCCGCGCCGACCTCGTTGCCGAGGCGCACGTCGATCGGATACCAGCCCGTCCAGGGCGCGGTGAAGTCCGCGAAGGCGGAGTGCGTCGGGTCGGCCTGCGTGTCGAGGAGCGCCGATTCGCCGATCTTGAGGTAGACCGAGTCGTCCATGCGGGAGCCGAACGTGTAGGTCGTGCCGCCCTTGAGGAAGATCGCGCCCTTGTAGAGGAACATGGTGTGGATGCTGCCCCATGCGTAGGAGGTCCCGGAGAAGGGATCGACCGCGTCGCCGTTGCCGATCGCGGCGATCGTGCCGGCGACGACGTTCTTCGCCGTGACCGAGTCCCAGATGTCCGGATCGCGGTCCGTGGCGGAGCGCGACCACTGCGCCTGCCAGAGGCCGGCCGCGCCGTCGCCGCCGGCGGCGCCGGCGGGCGGGAGCGTCACTTCGACCGCGCGCGTCACGGTCTCGCCGGCCGCCGTGCGGATCGCGGCGGCGACGTAGTAGGTCTTGCCGGGCTCGAGGCCGGGCAGGAGCGCGTCGATCGTGCCGGTCGCCGAGACCGTGCCCACCGCGTGGCGCATCGGGAGGTTTGCGCGCGAGGCGCCGTAGGCCAGCTCCAGCGTCGCCGAGGCGGCGCCGCCGAGCGAGCGGACGAGGACCTGGACCTCGGCCGCGGTCGGGTCGCCAGCCGCGGGCGCCGCCGCGACGGCCGCCGCGTCGGCCATGCCGGCCGGGGCGGAGCCCGTGAAGCGGATGATCACCGTACCGCAGCCGCCGGCCGCGCCGGGACGGCGGTTGAAGGAATTGTCGTTGTCGTAGGGGCCGTTCGGGTTGCCGCCGCCACCGCCGCCGCCGTAGCCGGCGCGGCCGGCTTCGTCGCCGCTCCAGTAGGGTTCGTCGCGCCGGCGGCCGTGGCCGCCGATGCCGTCGCCGCCGACGCCGCCGAGGGCCCGGTTGTTGTAGGGGCCGCCCGCGCCGCCGCCCGCGCCATACTGCTGGGCCGAGCCGGAGATGTCGCTGACGCGGCCCGGGCCGCCGGCGCCGGGAACGGTGTGGTCCTCGAGCGTGGGGACGCCGGGGCCGCCCGCGCCGCCGCCGCCGCCGGGGGAGAACCAGTCCCAGTTGTTCTTGTAGGAGAGGCCGGGCGCGCCGTCGTGGCCCTGCGCCGGGTCGATCGCCTTGCCGGCGGTCCGCCCGTTGCGGTAGGTTCCGCCGCCGCCGCTGCCGCCGTTGCCGCCGGTGGTGGTGGTGCCGTTGTCATACCACGAACCGCCCCCGCCGCCGCCGTAGGCGCGCCAGAGCTCGGTGCCGCCCAGGGAGACGACCGAATCGCCGCCCGCGCCGCCGCGCGCCGTGTTGCCGGTCGAGGGCGTGCCGCCCGCGCCGACGGTGATCGCGTAGGTGCCCGCCTCGAACCAGACGAGCTCCTCCTCGATCACGCCGCCGCCGCCGCCGCCGCCGCCGTGGCTCCAGCCGCCCGCGCCGCCGCCGCCCGCGAGAAGGACGCGCGCGTAGCCGGGCGTCACGACGGTGAAGGCGCCCGCCGTGGCGGGGTTGGAGTAGGTGTAGATGGAGTCCTGGCCGACCTGCGTGATCGTCGCGCCGGTCGCGTCGGCGCCCGGGACGAGGTAGGCGCCCGAGAGCGTCCGGAACGAGCCGGCGTCGCCGGTCTCGCTCGCGCCGGCGCCGTTCGTCGCGCGCCACGCGGCCGCGTAGAGCGTGTTGTTCGCGAGGCCGTCGATCGCCGCGGAATACGTGCCGCCGGCCGCGAGGCCGGTCGCGACGGTCGTCCAGTTGGTGGCCGCCGAGCCGGCCGCGCAGAGGCCGATCTCGACCGTGACGGTCTCGCCGTCGCCGCCGACGGCGTCCACGGTGCCGGAGAAGGTCCCGCGGGCGAAACCGGGCGCGGGCTCGTCCGGCGAGACCGCGATCGTGGCGAGCGGGAGCGAGCGCCAGCGGACGATCACCGTGCCGGAGCCGCCGGAGTGGCCGGGGACGGACGCGTTGAGTTCGTCGCTGACATAGCCGACGCCACCGCCGCCGCCGCCGCCGCCGAGACCGTCCACGCCCTTGTTGTCGGCGTCGATCTCCCGCTTGGCGCGCTGGCCGTGGCCGCCGCCGCCCTTGCCGCCGGCCGCGGCCGGACTGGTGACGTTGCCGGGTGCGACGTAGTGTCCGCCCGCGCCGCCGCCGCCCGCATACCAGACCTCTTCGCCGGTGATGGAGCACGGCCGGCCGTCGCCGCCCGCGCCGGAAAGCAGGGCGACCGGATCGCCGTCCGCGCCGGGCGCGCCCGCGCCGCCGCCGCCGCCGAAGAACCAGTAGGTGCCGCTGCCGCTCGCGTTCTCGACGACCGCCATGCGGCTCGCGCCGCCGGGGTTGCCCTGCGCGGGGTCGGTCGGGAACTGCGCCCCGGTTTCGTATTTGTTGTTCTGGTCGGACGCGACGCCCGCGCCGCCGGTGCTGCCCATCGGGAAGCCGACGCTCGACGTGTTGTTCGTGAGGTTGCCGGCGTAGCGGCCCGCGCCGCCGGAACCGCCGTAGGCGCGGACGACGTCGACGCCGCCGAGCGTCACGAAGGACGAGCCGCCGGAGCGGCCGGCGCGGCCGGTATCCTCTTTGACGCCCCCTTCGCGGCCGGCGCCGCCGGCGCCGACCGTGACGGCGTAGGTGCCTTCCGCGAGGAAGAGCGCCGGCTGGTAGACGAAGCCGCCCGCGCCGCCGCCGGCCGCGCCGCAGCTGTCCCACATGCGGCCGCCCGCGCCGCCGCCGCCGACGACGAGCATCTCGACCCACGCGCCGCCCGCGGGAACCGTGAAGGAGCCGCCCGCGGCCGTGTTCGTGAAGATCGCCACCGTGTCGGTTCCGACCGTGCGCAGTTCGGGGTTGCCGGTCGTCGTGATCGCGACGGGATCGTCCGCCGGGACGGCGAGCGAGCCGGAGACGGCCGTGGACTCGGCGCTTTCGGAGTTGACGAGCTTGACGCTCCACGCGGGGGACGAGCCGCGCTCGACCGTCTTCGCGACGGAGAACGAATCGCCCTGGCGGAGGCCGGTCGCGATCGTTTCGGAGACGCCGCCGAGGGTGAGGACGACGTCCGCGCCGGTGGCGCCGTCGCCCTCCCACGCCACGGTGCCGGAGAACGTCGCTTCCGTGCGATCCGTGAGCGCGGCCGTGGCCGAGGCGAGGACGGGCGCGGGCGCCGCGTCCGCGACGAAGCGCACGATGAGCGTGCCGTTGCCGCCGCGCCCGCCGAAGGCGTTGTACCACATGCTGCCGCTGCCGTCGTGATACCAGGAGAAGCCGCCGCCGCCGCCGCCGCCGAGGCCGTCCGCGCCGTTCATGCGCGGGTCGCCCGTGTACCATTGGTATCGCGCGGCCTCGCCGCCGCCGCCCTTGCCGGGCGTGCCGGGGTTGCGGACGTTGGCGTTGTTGCGGCGGGGCGTGGCGGCGCCGCCGCCGGCATACCAGATTTCTTCGCCGGTGATGTCGCAGGGAAGGCCGTCGCCGCCCGCGCCGCCCGCGCCGTCCGGGCCGTAGGTGCCGGGCTGGCCGGGCGCGCCCGCGCCGCCGCCGCCGCCGCTGCCGCAATCGTTGGCGGGATTGGAGGCGAAGCCGCCGCCGGCGTGCCCCTGGCCGGTCGTCCCGGCGCCGCCGGCGCCGACCCAGCCGCGGCTCGCTTCGCGGTCGATGCCGCCGCCGCCGCTGCCGCCGCCCGCGCCGGACATGTAGCTGACATTGTCGAAGCCGCCGCCGCCGCCGCCGCCGAAGGCCCGGAAGAGTTCCGTCTCGACATCGGTGTCGGGGTTCGTCCAGTAGAGGATCGTGTCGCCGCCGTTCGAACCGCGCGCGCTCCCGGCGCGGCTGGCCGCGCCGCCCGCGCCGACTTCGTAGCGGTAGGTGCCGGCCTGGAGCAGGACGTTGGAGACTTCGAGCATGCCGCCCGCGCCGCCGCCGGGACCGCTCGAGCCGGACGGCCCCCAGCCGCCGCCGCCGCCGCCGGCGACCGCGAGCAGGCGCACGCGGCGCCGCGTGGCGAGCGTGAAGGTGCCGCTCGCGGAGAGGACGTGCACTTCGTCGGCGCCCGTGCGCGTGAGCGCGTCGTTGCCTGCGACGGAAGGCGTGAAGGCCGCCGTCGCCGCGAACGGCGACGCCGTGATCGTGACCGGACGGGCCGCGTGGCCGTCCTTCTCGGCCTCGAGGACGATCGTGTAGACCGCGTTGCCGACGAGTCCCGCGAGCGGGATGGCGAGCGGCGCGTCCGCCGTGGAGGAGGACGTGACGAGAACGGGCGTCGCGTCGTCGGGGTCTTCGCCGGGGGCCGCGAGGCGGTAGGTCACCGTCGCGCCGTCGACCGAGCAGGAGAAGGAGACGTCGAGCCGGCAGATGTCCTCCACGACGGCGGGGGCGGCGATCCGCGGCGCGTTGGGATCGGTGACCTGCACCGCGCCGGCCGCGAGGAACGACGCGACCTCGACGGTGTCGCGCTCGGCCTTGATCCAGTCGCCCGACGCCACGCCGTCGAAGATGCGCAGCTCGTCCATATCGCCGATGAGGGAGTCGTTGGACCCCGTGTTCGCGTAGGAGCCGAACGTCCAGACGCCGCCCGAGCTCACGAGATCGCCGAGGCCCGACGTCTTTTGGTTGTCCTGCGCGCCGTCGAACCAGGTCGTGAGCGACACGTTCTTCTCGTAGGTGAACGCGAGGTGGGTCCACGTCTGGTCCGCAAGCGTGTAGCCGTTGGGGGAGCCCGAGAACTGGTGGCTGTTGTTGGCGGCGACGGAGATGTAATTTCCCTGCTCCAGCAGCCAGAGGAAGCCGTTGCCGGTTTTCCACTCCGTACGGCTGCCAGCGAGGACGTGCGTGCCGTTGTTGTTACCGCCGTTTCCGTTGCGCTTGAACCAGCCGGAGACGGAGAACTTGCCGGTGTTTTCGAGCGTCGTGGATTCGGCGGTGGTCCCCATGGCGACGTTGACGGCGATCGCGTTGCCCGTCGACTTCCGGATGCCGCCGCCGACCTTGCCGGCGCCCGCGTCCGGTTTGACATAGGTCGTGTTGCCGACCGTGACGGCCGGGCCGCCCGCGATCGCGTTCTCGATCGACGAACCGCCGTGGATGACGACGGCGTAGCGCGCCCAGACGTTCTCGGCGGAGGGGACGCCGGGGACGGACGACGCGTAATGCATGTTGAACGCGGCGCCGTTGGTCACGACAGGAAGCCGGACCCAGAGGAGCGACTCGCCCGCCGGATCCCACGTGTCGATCTCGTGCGGGATCAGGTTGCCCGCCGCGTCCGTGAAGCGCACGTCCGAGCCGTCCGCCGCGCAGTCGGCGTAGACGAACCCCTCCGGCGAGCCCGCGGACAGCCGCACGAGGACGGGGAAGTTCGTGAGCGGGTCCGTGCCGGCGTAGTTCGTCACGGTGAACGTGGAGAATAGATCGAACGAAGCCGGGTCGAAACCGGCGCTCGGATGCACGGTCGCGTCGACCGGCGTCGCGGCGACATCAAGATTGTTCTCCGCGAAGATACGGACGTAGACCGCCTTGCCGCCGGGCAGGCCGGTGAGCGAGATCGGAACCGCCGTCCCGGCCGGAACGTCCGCGGCCGCGACGTGCGCCTCCGCCGTCTCGAGCTTCGAGAGACTGGTCGCGAACCGGTAGGAAACCGTCGCCGTCTGCGCGTTGTCGCCGACGGAGGCGAGATACACGCGGACGACGGCCGACCGATCGCCGTCCTCCGTGCCCGAGATGAGGACCACCGGTTCGGGGCCGGAGGCCAGCGGAGCGAGCCGGACGATCAGCACGCCGCTGCCACCGGCCACGCCGTTCTTGCTGCTCCACGAGCCGCCGCCACCGCCGCCGACCGCGGTATAGAGATCGGTGCCGCCGAACGAAAGGACCGTGTCGCCGCCGTTGCCGCCCGGCACGTTGCTGTTGCCCGGCACGGGCTGGCCGCCCGCGCCGACCGTCACCGTGTAGGTGCCGGCGCCGAGGGGGACGTTGGAAAGCTCGAGCATGCCGCCCGCGCCGCCGCCGCCGGAGCAATCGTTGCCGCCGGCGCCGCCGCCGCCCACGAGGAGCAAACGGGCCGTCGCGCCGTCGGGCACGGTAAACGTGCCGTCCGCGAGGAACGTCACTACCGTTGACGAGTCGTATAGGATGTTCGTCGTGACGCTGGAGCCCGTCGTCGTCACGGACGCGGGCGCGAGCGCGGCATGCGAGGAGTTTACAACGAGAAAGAGAGCGCTCGCGAAAACAGCGAAGCACCCCCACTGATGGCGGAGGAATTCAGTTTTCATTTTCGTTTCTGATCGTTCAAACCATCTGCTTCGGCAAGCACTTGAGGACAAGCGCTAGAACCAGCATTGTCATTATTGTAGCAAACCCCAGAATCAATGTCAATAGGGCGTCAATGAGCATCACCCGAAATTTCGCCTGTCAGAAACCTAAATTGGCTTCGCCTACCTTGTCGTAAGCGGGAGATTGGCTCCTGCACAACAACGAAAAAGAAAGTATAAAGAGACCGGCCTTGGCGCCCTTCTCGGCGCGCTTGTCGGCGGGCTCATCGGCGCGGCGCTCTAAGCCGCGCCGCCTAAAGGCCACTTCCTCGGCCGCGCGGCAGCAGCGATAGGGCCACGGGCCAGCGCAGGGTCATTCACGGCGCCATGTCCAGAGCTGCCAGCGAAGGCGATCGGACGTGAACTCGTCCTTGTACTCAGGCCAGAACACCCATGTTCCCGCCGGATGGAAATCGCGAAGTCTTGGGAACTGATCGAGATCGGCGAGCGGATCGGACGGCGAGATGGTCACCGACTCCGGGCATTTGGAGGGCGCTGGTCCCCCGTCCAGCGCCTTCAGCGCGGCAACAAGAAAATCGCCAGGACCAATGCGCGTTCCGCCAACGTCTATCGACGCGGGGATGTGGCGAGAGAGATCGATCCTGCCTGCCGACTCTCGCAGATCAATGGTCTTGAGCGCGACGGAACGGTCGATTGCATACGGCTTTTCGAGGAATCCGTACGTCCTGCCCGGGCGGAACTCCCGAAGCGAGTCGTCGCGCAGAAACGCTACGGCCGCCTGAAACACGTCTGCGACCGAATAGACCCCGGTGCACCTCAGAGCGCCGAAGCCAGACATGTCGTTCCGCTTGATGGCCGAACGATGCCGCTCGGCCGCGGCCTTTTCCGAGAGCGTCGTCAGCGCGAAGCGCCCGTCTGCCTTGATCCTCCGCAGCAGTTCGCGGATCCGGGCGTAGTAGAGCTCGGTGTCCGCTGCGCTGCGGCGGCGCGGGACGTTCCATTTGCCGAACTCGCAGAAGTTGCCTTTCCTGAAGTTGACGCTATCCCAGAACTCCGCGTTTACCGCCATGCACGGATGCAGGAATATGATCTGGCGCGGGCGAGACGCCAGCTCGTTCAGCGCCTTCGTCCAGTTGATGCCCAGCACGTCATCCTTGCCGCCAGCGATGCCGCCTTCCTGCCCGGGGATAAGCGCCTCGATCCAGAAGGTATTCGAGTACGGGAACTGTCGCATGCCCTGAAACCAGTCGCCACCCGCCTCGTCGCGCGCGCACACCGTGTCGCAGTAGAACTTTATGCCGAGGTCGGAATAGACGTCCATCGCGACGTAGCTTTTCGAGGCCCCTGGAGGAACAGCGAAGAATGGACGGCGTCCCGTGACGCGGTGGATGAGCTCGATCGCCTCCTTCTCCTGCTTGTAGACACGCGCATAGGCGGCGGCATAGTCAGCACCGTCCGACATCTCCATGATGTTCGGATGCAGGCTGTGGTACATGGACTGCGTGCCGATCAGGTGCGGACGCATCGCCTCGACGACGTCCTTGCGCCCGTAGCGCTCTATCTCGTGCGCAAGATATCCGGCGAGCGCAATGTGCACGACGAAGCCCTCGTCGTGAAACAAGTTGCAGAGATCGCGGAGCGCGTCATTCGGCCTGTCGGACGTGTAGTCTTCGGCGTCGAAGAACACCATGACCTCCGTCGTCGCGACGGCAGGCGCGTCCGTCCGCCACATACAGCCGCAAAGCGCAAGCGCCGCGGCGGAAATCAACAACCTGTTCATATGCCACGTGTTATTCAGATTTCGTCAAAGGCGGCATAGGGGTGCATCACCATGTCTTCCGGTCTGTCGTTCTCAGCTTATCGTCGCGTGGTACTCCTGGAGCGACTTGACCTCGCCCTTCCCGCTCATGGCGGCCTCGATGCCCTCCGCCGCCGCGTAGGCCGCGGCGATGGTCGTGAGGTACGGCACCTTGTACTTGATGCACGCCTTGCGGATGCGCCCGAGGTGCTCGATCGAGTTCGCCTTCACCGACGGAGTGTTGATGACGAGCGAAACCTCGCGGTTCTTGATGACGTCGAGGCAGTCGGGGCGTCCCTCGCCGATCTTCGCGACGGGATACGCCGGGATGCCGAGGTCGCGGAGCCAGTTGGCCGTGCCCTCGGTCGCGAGGATCGTGAAGCCGAGGTCCACGAGCTTCTTGACGGCGGACTCGATGTCGGCCTGCTTCTGCGTGAGCGAGACGAGGACGCGTCCAGGCTTCGTCGGAAGCGGCGCGCCCGCGGCCTCCTGCGACTTGAAGTACGCAAGGCCGAAGTTGTCCGCAAGACCGAGAACCTCGCCCGTGGAGCGCATCTCCGGCCCGAGGACGGGATCAACCTCCGGGAACTTGTCGAACGGCAGCACCGCCTCCTTCACGCCGAAGTACGGGACTACGTGCTTCTTGTCGAGGCCCATCGACTTCACGGTGTCGCCGAGCATGAGGTGCGTCGCGATGCCGGCCATCTGGACTCCGCCGACCTTCGACACGAGCGGAACCGTGCGGCTCGCGCGCGGATTCGCCTCGATGACGTACACTTTGTCGTCCTCGATCGCGAACTGCATGTTCATGAGCCCCACGACCTTGAGCTCCGTCGCGATGCGGCGCGTGTAGTCGAGGATCGTCGCCTTGTTCTTCTCGCTGATCGACACGGGCGGGAGCACGCACGCGGAGTCGCCGGAGTGGATGCCCGCGAGCTCGACGTGCTGCATGATCGCCGGGATGAAGATGTCCTTGCCGTCCGAAAGCGCGTCCGCCTCGCACTCGAGCGCGTGGTGGAGGAAGCGGTCGAGGTAGAGCGGACGGTCGGGCGTCACGCCGACGGCCTTCGCGACGTACTCGCGGAGCGCCGACTCGTCGTAGATGACCTCCATTCCGCGTCCGCCGAGGACGAACGAGGGACGGATGATGATCGGGTAGCCGAGCTTCTCGACGCACTTGAGCGCGCCGTCGATGTCGCTCGCCATCATCGACTCCGGCATCGGGATGCCGAGGCGGTCCATTATAGAGTGGAAGAGATCGCGGTCCTCCGCGTCATCAATGGAGTCGACGGACGTTCCGAGGATCCTGCAGCCGGCCTCCTGGAGCCCGCGCGCGATGTTGAGCGGGGTCTGCCCGCCGAACTGGACAATCACGCCCATCGGCTTCTCGGCCTCGTAGATCTGCAGGACGTCCTCGACCGTGACGGGCTCGAAGTAGAGCTTGTCGGACGTGTCGTAGTCAGTCGAGACCGTCTCGGGGTTGCAGTTGACGATGATCGTCTCGTAGCCCATCTTGCGCATCGCCATCGCGGCGTGGCAGCAGCAGTAGTCGAACTCGATGCCCTGTCCGATCCTGTTCGGGCCTCCACCGAGGATCATGACTTTCTTCGGATTGGACGACACCGGCGCCTCGCCGAACGCGGCGTGACCGGGCTTCGGGTCGTTGTAGGTCGAGTAGTAGTACGCCTGGCCCTCGACTCCCGACACGGGAACGGCGAACCAGCGCTCCTTGCATCCGAGCGCCTTGCGCTGGTCGCGTATCTCCTTCTCCGCGATGCCGAGGAGCTGCGCCAGGTACTTGTCGCTGAAGCCGTCCTTCTTCGCCTGGACGAGCATGTCGTCGGGGAGCTTCGCGCCCTTGTGCTTGAGGATTTCCTCCTCCTCCTGCACGAGCTCGCGCATCTGGTCGACAAAGTACGCCTTGACTCCGGTGCGCGCGAAGATCTGCTCGTCCGTCGCGCCCTTCCTGAGCGCCTCGTACATCTGGAAGTGGCGCTCGGAGTTCGGGACGGAGAGGAGCTTGAGGAGCTCCTCGAGCGAGAGGTCGTGGAAGTTCTTGACGAAGCCGAGGCCCGCCCTGCCGCGCTCGAGCGCGCGGATCGCCTTCTGGAAGGCCTCCTTGTACGTCTTGCCGATGGACATCACCTCGCCGACGGCCTTCATCTGCGTGCCGAGCTTGTCCTCGACTGCGCGAAACTTCTCGAACGCCCAGCGCGCGAACTTGAGGACAACGTAGTCCCCGTCCGGCGTGTACTTCTCGAGCGTTCCGTCGCGCCAGTAGGGGATCTCGTCCATCGTCATGCCCGAGGCGAGCTTGGCGGAGACGAGCGCGATCGGGAAGCCAGTCGCCTTCGAGGCGAGCGCCGACGAGCGCGAGGTGCGCGGGTTGATCTCGATGATCACGACGCGGCCCGTCTTCGGATCGTGAGCGAACTGCACGTTCGTCCCGCCGATGACGCCGATCGCCTCGACGATCTTGAACGCGTCGCGCTTGAGCCTCTCCTCGAGGTCCTTGGAGATCGTGAGGAACGGCGCCGCGCAGAAGCTGTCGCCCGTATGCACGCCCACCGCGTCGATGTTCTCGATGAAGCACACCGCGATCATCTGGTTCTTGGCGTCGCGAACAACCTCGACCTCGAGCTCCTCCCAGTTGAGGATCGACTCCTCGATGAGGCACTGGTGCGTGAGCGAGGCGTCGAGTCCGCGGGCGCAGATCGTCTGCAGCTCCTCGTCGTTGTAGCAGAAGCCGCCGCCGGCCCCGCCCATCGTGTACGCGGGACGGACGACCACGGGGTAGCCGATCGAGTCGTGGACGAGGTTGAGAGCCGCCTCCACGGAGTGGACGATGCCCGACTTCGGCGTCTCGATGCCGAGCTTCTGCATCGTCTCCTTGAAGATCTCGCGGTCCTCGCCGCGCTCGATGGCGCCGAGGTTGACGCCGATGACCTTCACGCCGTACTTGTCGAGGATGCCCTTCTTCGCGAGTTCCATGGAAAGATTGAGGCCCGTCTGCCCGCCGAGGTTCGGCAAAATGGCATCGGGCCTCTCCTTCCCGATTATCTGCTCGAGACGCGCCTCGTTGAGCGGCTCGATGTACGTGGCGTCCGCCATCACCGGGTCCGTCATGATTGTCGCGGGGTTCGAGTTCACCAGGACGACCTTGTATCCGCAGGCCCTCAGGGCCTTGCACGCCTGCGTTCCGGAATAGTCGAATTCGCAAGCCTGCCCGATAACAATGGGACCGGAGCCGATGATAAGGACCTTGTCAATGTCCGCTCGCTTCATACCAACTGCCTTTCAATTTTAAAATGATTTGCAATCGGACGGATATTATACCAAATTGCCGCGCCCCGTGGCGGGGGAAATTTAGGGGGATTTTTACGGCACTTTCACGGGGTTGAAGTCCTCGTTCCAGGGCAGGCCCTGCCTGTTGAGCTCGGCCATGAACGGATCGGGGTCGAACTCCTCGCAGGTATGTACGCCCTTCGTCGTCCACTTGCCCTCGAGGAACATCTTCGCGCCGATCATCGCGGGAACGCCCGTCGTGTAGCTTATCGCCTGGGATCCGACCTCGGCATAGCACTCCTGGTGGTCGCAGACGTTGTAGACATAGTAGTCCACCGGCTTCCCGTCCTTCATTCCGTGGAAGATGCAGCCGATGTTCGTCTTGCCCTTGGTCCTCGGACCAAGCGTCGCGGGGTCGGGGAGGAGCGCCTTCAGAAACTCGATCGGGACGATCTTCTGGCCCTTGAAGTCAATCGGGTCGATGCGCGTCATCCCGACGTTCTCGAGGCACTTGAGATGCGTCAGGTAGCTCTGTCCGAACGTCATGAAGAAGCGGATGCGCCTGATGCCCTTCAGGTTGCAGCCAAGCGACTCCAGCTCCTCGTGGTGGAGGAGGTACATGTCCTTCTTCCCGACCTGCGCGAAGTCGTACTCGCGCTTGATCGCCATCGGCGCGGTCTCGACCCAGTACCCCTTGTCGTACGCCTTCTTGTTCTCGACCGGGACCTCGGGCTTGTCGTCCTTCGGATCCGCGACCCAGTAGCTGCCCTTCGCGGCGACCTCGCGGATGTTGATCTCGGGGTTGAAGTTCGTCGCGAACGGATAGCCGTGGTCTCCTCCGTTGCAGTCGAGGATGTCCAGCGTCTCTATCGTGTCGAAGTAGTGCTTCTGGGCGTAGGCGGAGAACACCTGCGTGACGCCTGGGTCGAATCCGCAGCCGAGGATCGCGGTGAGCCCCGCCTTCTCGAACCTCTCGCGGTACGCCCACTGCCATGAGTACTCGAAGTGCGCCTCGTCCGGCGGCTCGTAGTTCGCGGTGTCGAGGTAGCTCACGCCCGCCTCGAGGCACGCGTCCATTATCGCGAGGTCCTGGTACGGAAGCGCGATGTTCATCACGAGGTCCGGCTTGTACTCCCTGATCATCGCGACGAGGCGCGGCGTGTCCATCGCGTCGATCTGCGCCGTCGTGATCTTCGTCGAGACGCCTTTCTCGGCGAACCACGGGCGCTTCTCGATGTCCGCCTTTATCGCGTCGCAGCGCGACTTAGTGCGCGAGGCGATCAGCAGCTCGCCGAACACCTCGGGGTTGCGGGCCATCTTCGCGGCAGCAACGCCGGCGACTCCGCCGGCGCCTATGAGCAGGACTTTCTTCATCACGTTTCTCCTTTTCGGACATTATACCATATTTGCCACCACCCCACCGCACCCAAGGAGGTGGAGCTTCCAGCTCCGCCCCTCCCCAAACGGTAGGGCTGGCGTTCCACCGCCAGCCGCCCCTGCACGAGGCTACATCGAGGATTTCGTGATCCTGACGGCGCCCCGGTCGGGAACGGCCTCGACGAGCGCCTACGGCGCGCCCTCGTGCGAGACGATGCGAACGGCGGCCTTCTTCCCGCCCTGCGTCGCCTTGGCGGACTTCCAGCCGTCGGGAAGCCGCACCTTGACCGTGAGGGGGAAGTCGAAGAGGTCGTCCTTCATGCGGTCGGTCAGCATGAACTCGACCGCGTCGCCCTTCAGCGCGCTCTCGAGCGTCGCCGAGTCGCGCCGAAACCGCGGCGAATGCGCCGCGGGAGAGGACTGCGAGAACGATGGAAGCGAGAACGAGGTTTGTCTTTTTCATTTTGAGTTTCCCCCTGTTGTTTGCGGCAATTCTACAAAAACCGACCGCAGAATACAAGGTGAAAAGCACAAACCTCAATTAATGCCAAGATTATTCCGGCGGGACGGACTACCTGATGAGCCCGAGGCGGAGGGCGGTGGTGACTGCGCTGAGGGTGTTGGGGACGTCGAGCTTCTTC
>Ga0256405_10004453_pt1 | contig 26093 bp, 29 predicted proteins | sample RumenRJG_02DNA_FD_189096 | JGI IMG/M metagenome (GOLD analysis project Ga0256405, IMG submission 189096) | Bovine rumen microbial communities from Lethbridge, Alberta, Canada - RJG_02 | ecosystem: Host-associated > Mammals > Digestive system > Stomach > Rumen | place: Canada: Alberta... | reverse complement strand
ATAAACTCTAGTTACTCTTAATACATGTCTATATTTTTGTAACGATGTATAACTACCACTAGAAGCAGTTGTTTCTCCTTTATAAGTTATACAACCTTTTGAGATACTATAAATAGATCATTCAGTTTTAGTAACCGCTCCTTGTATATCTTTAATATTACTTATATATAAAATATCATCTACATTAAAACTTATGCGATGAGCATTATCAATATGAGAAGGGTCATAATATAAATAAAGTTGAGGTGCCATTACAGGGATATAAAGACGATATACTCCATCACTTAAACCCCATACATCAATTCTCGTAGATGTACCTGATGCAGAAAGCTCATTAATATATCAATGACGATATGTATTAGTTGTACTGCCATCACTCTCTACACTTTCTACATAATTATTATATAATCTTAATGTAACGGTACTATTATCGGCCGTTGTGCTAAATTGAACCGCGCCAGAAGTCGTAACTGATAATGTTGATGTATCACTATTCGTATTTGTTACTGTAATGCTTTGTGCAGTAAATGTATGTGCACCTAAAACAACATCTGTTGTCGCATTAGTGTATGGTACATAAGTGCTGTGGGTATGATTTCCAGCCGCGGCAGTTGATGCAGTACTTCCTAAAGTTAAATTACTTGTACCAGCGCCAATATTTGTACGAGCCATTTGTTGCTGCAAGCTAGTTAATTCTTGTGCACTACTATAAGACACATATAGTCCACTATCTTGAATTAAATAAATTGCACCAGCCTCTAACCCAGTATGAGAGCCAATTGTGCCGCCGCTAGCCAAAGTATCATATTGTGCAGATGTAACTTTTAAAACATTTGTTAAAACTGGCATTCAATTACCTCCCAATTAATTTATAAAAATCCCCTAACCCAAAACCCAGCAATCTGATTACAAGACTACTACCAATTAAAAATATTTATAATTTATTCTTCCATTTCCATTGTATATGTATAAGTTAAAGTAAAAGGCGCACTCACTTTATAACCACGAAAAGCAGTGCCGCTACCCATACCCAAAATTAATTTAAAATAAAAATTTGTTGTAACTTGATTTGTCTGATTTTTACGACAATATCATCGTTGTGAACGCTCTACGCCATGCATCCATTGACAATCGACTGCAGATGGCAAGGCAAGTGTACCTGTAATATCTGCTACTGATGCCATGGCTAAAAGATCACATCTTTCCCATAAGGGATGATAAAAAGTTTTTACTTTATGTATATTATGTTTACGATATCATTGTTCTCTGCGGCTAAAACATCTGTGTATATATGTAATATATAATTGACCGATATCCATCAAATATAGTGTACGACTACTAGGATTATGAATAGTATAATTTAGTACGCCATGTTCTAAATCTATAGTATATTCCACCTCATCAATCGATAACGCGGTTCCACATGGCCCTACTGACGTACCAGCAGCCATAAGATAAGGAGAACCATCATCGCCCATTACTTTTAATATTTTACTCATGAAATTCTCCTTACAATGATGTTAAATCTTCAATAATAGGATAATTTGGTAAAGTAACGATTCCACTTGCATCTGGAGAATAAGTAACATCATTAACTCTAACAGATGTTGAACCTCCTCCGCCTCCGCCAGTAGCATTAATTGTGATAGTTTTTGCCGCAGCATTTGCACTAATAGAGACATTACTGCCCGCAACGATTTCTACAACATCATTACTGCCAAAAGTAACATTTGTTCCATTATTTTTAGCTTTAATAGTTTGATTTGAAACTGTTATATCTACATTCTCATTAACAGGTGGAACATTTACTCCATTTACTGAGATAGAAGCAATATTTGGTTTTACTGTTTCTAATATTGATAATACTGCTTGATATGAACCAGTTGTAATATTATAAGCATAATAATCATTTGGAAAATAAGATTTAAACGCCGTTAAAGTAGTTGGTTCATTACCTGCACCAAACGTTTCTGTTAAATCAATAACCATAAAATTCTTAAAATCAATACTATATCCTTCTTCATATTGAAGGTTCATAAACTGTATTGCTTCATTTCCTTCACTTGACCTAGTTATTTTATGAATATTCCAAGCTGTTGTCCAAGTTGTAGATTTTGGACAACTTACAGCAGTACCAAATGTTCCATAGGTACTTGAAGAAAGAGAAACGCTTATTGCATCACTTGTATTACTTTGTGTTTTATAATCAATGCAAATTAAATAAATATGCTCAGGAATAAACTTAATATAACTATAAGTTACTGCATTATATCTAAATTGAGGTTCCCAATGTAGCACATTATTTGTAATTGTACCAAATCCCCAATTTGATGCAATACTCATATCTCCACTTTCTGCATATTGAATAGGAGGTTGAATAATACCGGCAATCCACCTATCTGGTACATCTAAATTATTCACATATACATTATCTCCAATTTTCATATCTGATATAGATATTACGCTTCCATCAAGTAACGTTATTGAGTTAAGTAGAACTTCATATGCTTGCGAATTTAATGCTGGAGTTAAAGTTAAATTTGTAACAAAACTAGCTGTTTTACCTTCAGCAACTTCTCTAATATTTTGTAAGTCAGAAGTAAGATTAATTACTTGACTTTCTGTTATGTTTGCAGTAGTGTTAGTAATAAAACCACTATCATTAGTTAAATCAGTTGTTTTGGTAGGTACTGTTATATTAGCAGTATTGCTTGCACTTTGATTTGCGGTAAAGGTAGTAATAGTAGTACCATTCTTTTGAATAGTAAGTGTTCCATTATTAACTATTGGAATAGTAGGTTGATTAATTAAATCAGTATAACTACCGCTAAAAGCAACTGGAGCAAAATTAGCATCAGTTATAAGAGCTTCATAGTGAGGACCTGGCAATTCTGGTCCGGCTGATAAGTCATTACTAGTGGCACTACTTATGAAATTTTCGCTCACAAAGTCATAAAATCCCGCTTTATTATCACTGTTTCTTTTTACAGAAACTATGTCAATAAGAGCCACATTATTTCGCGTATGCTTGTAACTTTGAATTTTAGCAGCAGTTCCATTGACGAAGCCATTATTATTTAAACAAAATAAAGCTAAAGAACTAGTAGAACTAAAACCACTATAATTAGCTATCTTAGTATCATCTATAAATACGCCAGTACTGTCGGCTTTAAAATGATGTAACTGGTTATAAAATAACGTATCATTTACTTTATAGGTAGTAGTGCCATAAGCAACATTACGTCTATTGGTGCCATCTCCAACACCTAATCCGAAACGAGCATTATTATCGTGCTCACCAAAAAGCCATTTATAAATAGTAGTGCCTATACATTCAAATACTATTTCAACAGTATCTGTTGCAGTATTAATTGCATAAGTTGTGTCTATATATTGACTTCCATTAGATTCAACATATTGAAGTTGAGTATATAAGTCAGTAGGTAATCCTTCTCTTGGATGCTCACCATCTATTCTAACTCTTGGAACGGTATTAAAGTCCTTTTGCCCATCAATAGTTTGATTATTTAATAAATCAACAAAAACATTCGATCCAACATCTGCATATAGTTGACCACTTGTATATGAAAAAATGACATTGTGATCGTTACTATTACCAAACTTTAAAGGGCCAGTAGTTGTATCAGATCCTAAAATAGTTGTGCTATTTAATTGTATTGCTCTTCAAGAATTATTTCCCGTCGATTGTACTTGTAAATCATTTAACCAATCTGAAAAATATTGATAGATATGTGCAGTTGTGTTAAGAGGGTTTGTATGAGTAGCATCGTATTGTTCATTGATAAAATATATATGTTCATCATATTTTCCTGCCATACAGTACCTCCTATTTTCACTAATAATAGTATAAAAGGATTTCATTCTAAAAACAAAATTGTTGTTTTTGATTAGTATAGTATAATGATATAAACTAAAATAGAGATTAAAATATAATAGGAGGAATATCTTCTATGGCCTTTACAAATGTAAAAGAAATTCATTATAATGACCGAGACTATTATTTACCAAAAATATGGGTTGATAATGGCGCATATGGTGTTCCAGAGACCACATATCAACAGATGCCTAAAACTAATTTATATATCACATCTAATATATATAGAAATTGTAGTCGCATACCAACGGGATATTCATGTACTGGGTATATCAATATTTTAAAAGGAGTGACTATTCAAGCAGAGTGAAGTAATTTGACTTTTACTTCCAATAGCATTTGATATGTATATCAATCTGAAGGCCGCTGAATCATAAGTGCAACATTGCCAAGTACAATCCCAACTACATACTATATGATGACTATTAACGCAAATAACTATGTGATTATTCAAGAAAATAATAGTGGCAATCAAAGTTGATATAATAATGAAATTTTTATCGTACGTATACCAACATCTGATACGGACTTATTGTGATTTTTAGACTGTACTGCCATACAATCTTGATTAACAAATACTTTTAATACTTATAAAGTTAATAATAAAACTGTTGCACATTGAGATAATGATGCTAATGGCGGGATTATTTTAAAAAATTCAACATTATTAAATAATTTTAATTTATCTAATGATTATTTAATTTGACCTCGTTATATGGCATATGATGAGACTGAACCATTACCTTATGTAGAACCAGCTCAACGCGCCATTTTTGTAGGTTCAGAAATTCGTGATGCAATGATACCAGAAGCAGTAAAGATCCAAGCACAGCCTCTTAATGCCGCGTCTATTGACTATACTGCAATTACTCAAACAACCGTTCCGGGTTTAGTAGATTTTATTCCTGGCTGTCCGGTTAATATACAAGTAGGGAGTAATACAGAACCTACATATTCAGTATGACCATGTGAGTTAACACACAATACCCCGGTTACTAATGGATACGAAATTGCAACCAATTATGCGCCAAGTTTTCAATTAGTCAATGGAAAAACCGCAGACAATTTTGTAACTATCCAAGTTCATGCTACAAATTCATCTATCAATGTAAATGTTACTGATTGATGTGATAGCACCTCTACTACAACGACAATTCGTGCGGCCGCAGATCAATTTGTTGTACCAACTGTTAATTATTTTACAGCACGTTTACCCGCTACTTTTACATTAGGTAGTGCCTGGACCGAAGATCCAGTTGGATCAAGTACCACTTCTATGATGGTTACAGGCCATTCAACATGATATGGTTGCTATAATGCTACAACTGAATGATCAACTAGTCAATTTAATACGCCTAAAAATATATTAGTAGCAGGTGATTTATGAGGCATTGATAATAATAATAATTATTGATATGTTGATAATACTAGTTCTGCTTCAGCTACACAATATGTATTAGAATCATTTGATCCTGCGCAAAACAATTTATGTGTTTATACAAAAAATAAAACTACTCCAATGGCTTTATTACAAAGCATGTCTTGAAGTAGCGCTTCTGATTGGACTAGTATTGCAGACGATACATTGTGGGGTAATCAACCTTGTCGAATAGGCCGTCATGATACTTATAGATGGTCACCAATAGTTGGTCATAGTTTTATTCCTACGGCTCCTTCACCTATTTATATTGAAAATTTAAGTTTTCAAACAACTAAAGCTCTTTTGGCAACTGGGTCTACAATGTTACGACAATTTTCTTGTCAATTAAAAGTAGATGATACCCTTAACAGTGGTGGAACCGCTACTGTATATGTTGGAAATGGTTACTATATACCAGCAGATCTACCTTATATGCCAAATGCAATTTATACTAATGGACAAATTGGAACTAGTTGGCATGGCTATAAATACTCGGGCTCATTAACTCAACATTCTTTAACATCCACTTATCAACATGCATATCATGCTACACAATCTACAGTTAATGTTACGTCTTCTGGACTGCAACCAGCACGAAATTTCTCTCCTAATCAGCCTTTGTATTTTACAGTAATTGTTGAACCTAATCAGTATCGCACCGCCACGTCTATCTCAGTTGATAATGGTAGTTTTGATAGTAATAATCATACTATTACATATACTTTACCTTCTGGGCTATTACAATTAAATATTGTGAATTTATATGGCACTTGATCCGTTGATACATCCAGCATGGATCCCTACATGCGAACGCATGATTTTACTAATATTACCTTAAGTGCAGTTGGAGATAGTATAATAACACATCCTCTAGACTACGGAGCGTCGTATGAAATTAAATGGGCAACGAATACTACTTTAACCATCAAATCTGTATCTACTGATGTTAATATTACTGCATATAGATCCAGTTCTTGTCGATTATCTAATGAAAACATTATCGGCAATAATATTAATTGCACGAAAACTATTTATTGATTCCGCACTACTGATAATATAAGCGCTAACACCACTTATACCAATCCAAATTGCACAACACCATCATATTCAGACTGAGTGGACTCAACTGGATCAGCTATGGGCCCACTTCTTATTCATACTTTTTCTAATATTTAGACCTCACTATGAGGTCTTTTTTTGTATAAAAAGAACGTCCGAAGACGTTCCGAGATAAAATAATGTTAACCTAAGAAGCGAATTGTTTCAACGTAGCCTGCACCTTTTGTGCCAGCAGTTTTAGCAACTTGCCAGTTACCATCAACTAATTCATTAAAATCAAATGTAACAGTAAACTTATAACATGGATAAGTACCACTCATGACATCAGTATCTTCTTTAATAAAAGTACCGAAAGACTCGCTCTCGCCAATCTTTACTGTAAAGTTATTGTCATAATCATATGTACTATATGTAACTAATTCAACTACCTGGAATTCTCCAGCAGTAGTAATATTACCTGCTGCCGCTTTAAATTGTAAGACATCCCATGTATCTAAATAAGTGTTTTTTAAAACGTTCTCAGATGTAAAATCACCATGATTACCATTATAAGCCGCATAAGAAGTAACTTTTTGTTCTGGATCGAGAATAGTTAAATCTTCTGCTGTAAGTTCTCTTTTAACTTCTAATGTAACAGGTGGTACTTCTGGTTCAAGAACAGGAATAACTTCAGATTCCAATACTTCTCCACATTCTGTACATTTAATTACCTTTAAACCTTCTGTTTCTTCGGTAGGTTCAGTTACAACCTCCCATTCTGCCGCAGCATGATGTCCAGTAGCAGGAATAGTATCTGTTTCATTTGCTTTATCGCATCCTTCACAATGTCTTTCTTTAACACCGTCAGCAGTGCATGAAGGTTCAATAACTACGACCCATTCTGACATAGAATGTTCATGTGCAGGTTCAGGTTCAACGATTTGGTCTGGTTCTGGTTTAAATTCTTCTTGAACGGCTTCTTGAAGAGCTTGGCAACCAGTCATACCAAAAATTAGTGCGCCCAAGAGGGCAATCCTAGAAATAGGTTTTTTCATTATTTTATCTCCTCTAATTATAAAACACCTTATTAAAGGTGTTATAAACTATTGGCACGGGCTGAAGGATTCGAACCCTCACCTACCGCTGTGGACGCGGAATCTCTACGGTTTTGCTTACCACTATAGTTTTCACTACCATTACTGTTTGTGGTCTGGACTATATCTTTATCATGACATTTCTGTTTTAGATAGAGGATCATCTAGTCTCTACGGGTGAACTTATCTTCCCTCGGTGTTACCAGTTAAGGATTCACCGATATTATCCTCTCCACTAATACTGTTTCCAATATTAGGCTCCATGAGATTAAATGCATTCTTATAAGGTTGCAAAGTTCGATAACCAATTGATGATGCATATTGACTTGAAAATTCTACTGGTACAATATAAATATCATCAGTATCTACGTCAACACCAACAAAGAAATCAATTACAGATCCATCATAACGAAAAATTTTATATTCTCCTTGATTATGACTAATCTTACGTACTGGTAATTGTTTATCTTTATTTAAAACCTTAATTTGTAAACGTAATAAAACTGAACCTTTAATAATGATACAATCAATTTTAGTATTCTCTAAAAGAGGAGTATAAATATCCCAACCTCTTTTTAATAGTTCTTTTTCTAAAATATTGTATCCTAAACGTCCTTTTATTATCGTTTCCATTTATTCTCCTTAAAGACCGCTGTGCTACCGATTACACTAAGCCCGCATTATTTTATGTGATTTTTACGCCATTCTATACATTCATTCTCCACTTGTTTTAATACTAATCTGGTTTTATTCAAACAATTGTTAGATTGAGCATGCCAAGTAGTTTTTAGTGGATAGCGAGAATTATTTCATTGAACGCATTGAAAACCTTTTACTTCATATTCGTATTCTGGGTATTTTCAATGCAATAAGTGCGATCAAACGACGTCTTCATATATTCCAAATTGTTGTGGATCCCATTCATCTTTAAAAGGTTCCGCTTCTATTAGCCATTTACTTACAACGCAACCATTTAATTGAGCTGGATTATAAATACCTAAAGGATCGCGCTTTCATCCTTTTAAAAATGTAAAACCTTGAGGGTGATTATCTGCTTCAATTAAAAATTGTTGCGCGGCTTTCATAGATGTTTCAATAACAGCATCATCATCAAACATAATAATTTGTTCATATTCACTATTAAGAAAATATTCACGTAGTTTTTTACGTGCATTTAAAATTCCCAAAGGTTGGTCATAATTAAAAACAGTAATATTTAAATTAGTAGGGAGAAAATTATTATCTTTTCAATTTTGAGCAACAATATAGATAGGCAAAAGAGGCCAATAATTATGTATTTGATTTAATAACATAACAAGCCTTTGTTGTCTTGATACATAATTATCAGAAGGTAAATAACTAATAATACCTATAACTTTTTTTGTTATCATATTATTTACTCCTGTAATGTTTTCGCTTATAAGCAGACTTCTTTTGTGTCCTTCTTTTATATGGTACCCATCCCATATTATAACCATGCGGCTCCAAACTATTCAAAGCAGTAATTCAGTACTGCTCGCGCTCATTAAGCTCTTCAATAGGGCAATATTCAATTACTTCTCATGTAAAATGTCTGCCATGATTTTTATTTCAATCGCTTTGTAAGCAATGATTTTCATGCGCATTAGCGCGCAATTCTGAAAAATGCTGCATTTTACGCTTAAAAACATTTTGAGATTGGCCTACGTATATTTTGCCATTAACTTCATTTGTAATTTTATAAATACCACTGCGTGCGGTATCCGCTCCATATTTTCCCATAGGCCTATTCCCCTTTAAACGCCATTTTGAACCGCGCGATTCGGAATAATCACAAGTTTCAAAATAATTTTATGTTATTAATGCAATAACTTTACGACTACTGTCCAAGTATCTGGTTTAACAATTTCACCAGCCTTATTCATTTTACCGGCTTTAAATTTCTTTTCAGCACTCTTAAAACCATTTAATTGGCGGACTTCATTAATCTTGTCATCTGCATCGTCTTCTTCACCATAAACAAAAGTTTCCTTTGTCTCTGAAATAAAGAAGTCTTCATTCATTTCTTCATCTGAACCGGCTTTAATTTCAATTTTAGTCAATCCATCATGATAGAGGTTCTCAATATAAGAGGTTAAGTCACTAATCTTCATATAATTTATATTCCTTTCATAATAACTATATATAATATATTCATTACTTTGTAATAATGCAAGTGTTTTTGCGAAAAAATGAAAAATTCTCTATATTATAATAGTAATTAATAGTGCACTAGGAGGAATATATTTTGTCTATTCTTGGTATTAGTATTAAAAATAATCCTGAACAACAAGAACTTGTTCGATTAATTAATGAAAAAAATAAACATATTATTTTTTGTGAAGGTCCTGCGGGATCGGGTAAGAATTTTGCTACAATTGCAGCCGCCTTACAATTAGTTAGAGAAAAGAAATATAAACATATTATCTATACTCGTAATGCTATCCAATTAGGTGAGTCCATTGGTTTTATTAAAGGAGATGCAGATGAAAAAATGGAACCATTTTTAGCTCCATTGCGTGATACAATTCATTCCATCTGCCAAAAAAGTGAAGATAATCTTAATGAAGCAATGTTGCTAGACCAATTTGAAGTTATGCCACTTGTTTTTATGCGCGGTCGTAATATTGGTGATGATACCATTTGTATTGTCGATGAGGCACAAAATTGCCCAGTATCTGTTTTAAATGCATTAATTACACGTGGTAGTGAATTTAGTAAAATTATTATTATTGGTAGTATCCGTCAAATTGATGATGACCGTATTGCTCGTAAAAGTAAATGTGACTTTCAAAAGGTTATTGAAGCCTTACAAGAATTACCATATGTTGGATATGTTAAATTATTCCGTCCTATGCGTTCACCATGGTGTGTAGAAGTTGATGAGATTTTAAGTACATTAGAACGTTATGAGCGTGAAGATGAACAACGTGAGTATGAACATAGACGTCAATCACATACTCATCAAGCTACTATTGGTGATGGTCATGATAATATTCAGATTACTTGGCTTGACCCAGAGGATAAAAAGAAAGACCCTCAAGAATAGGGCCTTTTTATTTTATTTACCACTTGAACCTAGTTTTCCAGTACCACGTTCACTATTATGAGCGAATTTATCATTCCAAGTAATAGTGTCTACCTCTTGACTAGTAACTATTGGTTGTAGCATTGGAATTGCTTGTGCAATCGCTTTAGAAACAGGATAGTACATCACTTTTGGATATACTTTATCTTCAACTACTGCAGTATCTTCAAAATATACTTTATCTGTTGCAGCAGTAAAAATAATTGGATAATCATTATCATTTTTTAAACAAATAAATAATTCATCACGATAACCTTGATCTACTACACCGCAATGAACATGAATACCTCTACTGCCTGTAGATCCACGATCCCAAATGGCTAACCAATAATTAAAATCTAAAGCTACTTGTAGTCCTGTTTGAAATAAATGTTGTTGATGCGGACCTAAAAAGACAAAATCTTCAGTAGTATAAATATCAAATCCGGCATCTTCTAGACGTTTAGTAGGTATAATAGCCTTTTCTGTAAGTTTGTGCCATATAATATTACAATGATTAAACATAAATATTCAATATCCTTTCTATTTAATAGTTAAATGTTTTTGTAATGTAAAATATTTTGCAAAATATTCTGCGGCCTCATCTATAGTCATTTGATGATCGCCTAATTCATTACGTAGTTGTGTCCAAGTTGGATCTTGACCATAATAATAATAAACGTGTTGAGGTTCATAATTTTGAACGGCATAAGTACTCGCTATATAAGACTTCGTATCCGTTTGCTTAGTGGTCCATCCTCCATAACGATATTGATGTCAGCAAGTTAATAAAGCATGAAAAAATACATTATTATTGCCTGCGGCTGGACCATTAAATATTACAAAAACATTTTTGAGCTTTTCTAATATAAACTCATCTGGTGCTACCTCTCATGGATTGCCTGATGCAACTAAATCAATATCATCAAATCCCATTTTACACACGGTTTTACAAATGTTACGCCATAAAGATACTTCATCCATAATTAAACTCCTAATTTACAACTACGTAATATTTGTACTCATGTAGCTTCGTGTGCCGATTTTTTATAATCAAAATCCAATGCCATATTCTTATTAGAGAATAGTAACTTAACATATTGATCTTGGCGACCAACAGCGTGACTTTTCATCATGGTAGACAGAGATATAGATGCAGAAGTGCGTGTTTTCTTTGCGGCCTCTACTTTAAAAACATTATATATTGAGTACCAAACACCTACTGATAAGTCATGAATACGTTTGATCAGAGGAGCAATCAATTTTTCTGCGATTATCTGATTTAATTGAAAATCAATATTAGACTTCACTTCAGGTGCTAATGCCTTAACATTCTTTCTTATGATGCTGCTAAGTTGTTGATGTCATTTTGAAGTGGAGTCATTACTAATGGTTTTTACAGTCTCAATTAACGTTGTACGTCATTGCTCGATTTCTTCTGTATGAGTTTTTGGTTTAGGTGATTGCATCATAAATTCTTCTTCAAAAATAGGTAAAAATAGTTCGACAAAGGCGGCCTTCATACGTCGATCTTTAAATATTTTTTCTCATACCTCTGATTGACTTTTTTGAATTCACTCATTCAATGGTGCAATAACATTGTCTCTAATACTTAAATAAGCTAATGGATCGGTAATACGGCGTCATGCTTTTTTATTATTATGTGTATCAAGTTGGAAACGAGTAATTGTATAAGGTTGGGTTAAATGGAGTTGTTCAATAATATCTGCTGCTACTAAGCGCAACGTAGCCGATCCATTATTACTTTGAAAACCACCAATTAAACTATTAAAATCTGCAGTTTTAGATTGTGTTAATTTAGCTCAAATAGTATGCATCATTTCAGCTAAGTCTAATTGTTCTTCAGCAGAACAAGCATCTCAACTTGTTTTGCCATTATAACTCCAAATTTTAAAGAATTCTGGTCATAACTCTGCAGGTAAACCATAACCATGAGTATCAGGATAGATGGTATATCGAATATTTTGAAGGCCAACTTGACGAATTAAACGTGCCGCACCATCTTTAGCATATCCTTCATCTTCAGCCTTTTGAATATGTTGTATAATACGGCGGCCATCATCATCTTGAGCTTGTCCTATATATCCTTGTTTATTTACAGCATTATGAATATAATATATATACATAGTTATGCCTCCACTAATTTACAAATTTTATCATACTCATTATCAGTAAGAAAATCAGTAATGTCAAGTGGAGTAAAGTTAGTTAGTTCTACACATACACAAGTGTAACCATTTCCCTGCGCAACGCCACGGTCATGGACGTGTCCGTAAAAAATGTGTCTAGGGATACCATCGTTTTTGTAATCACCATTGAGCCAGTGCTTTAGGGTGACATCATGCGGTTCACCTTCCTTCCAAGAGACTTTCACCTGCCCATGTACTTGTTCTGGGATATGTTCAAAAATTAATCTATCTATTTGCAGTTCTTGATAACATTCATAGTCCCAGCCGCATTCAGTATATCGCACTTTCTTATGGTCATGATTGCCTTTAATAAGAATTTTGTGCCCATTTAGAGAGTTGGTTAGAGCCGCAATTTCGGCCGCGGCCTTAGTATTGCTGTGGCTCGTGAAGGCAAAATCTCCGCAGTGGATAATGATGTCTTGTGGACGAACTACTGCGTTCCAATTATTAATCATTTTTTCATTCATCCAATATACAGATTCAAAAGGACGATTACAATACTTAATAATATTAGCGTGATTAAAGTGCGTGTCGCTAATAACAAAAATTTTCTGTTTTCTCTCACTCATATGTCTGTACCTCCTTTCTACCTTGTAAAATGGCTTATAATTTGAATCAATTTTACTTTAAAATTTACCTCAAGATAAAATCTTCATAAATATTTTTTTCTAATGGTATTATATTATATGAGGGTTTAATTGGCATGGTTTTAAATTCCCACCATTCAGAACCATCATATTCATGACGTTCTAACCACCAATCAGATCCAACAATTTTTAAATTAGGATTAATTTCTTGTATGCCATATTCATTATTATAATTAATATCTAATGCGATATTACGGAAATGACCAATAGAAAAGGTATATTGATTTGTACCAACCCATTGGACATCAGCCCATGTTAAATTATGTTCTTTTAAACATTCTATAATTTCATTAAATAAGTTTTGCATACATTATTCCTCCCAGGCTATTCGTGTGCTTTTTCCATTTTCCCATTTTAAATAGCCCCATATGTCTAGTTTGCGGTCTACCACATGATCAGTAAAATCTTTTAATTTTCCACCAACTAAACGGCAGTATATCGCTAATAAATCATCTTGATGATAGATTAAATCTATCTGTTCTATATGATTTGCTTTCATATATGTTTCAATTTGTTCTCTTTTCATATCCTTTACTCCTATATAATTATTATACCTTAAAAAACAAAAAAGAGCAAGATAATTTGCTCTATTCTTGAGGAAATTGCCAACATAAGACTTCTTGTGGATCATATGGAGATTTATCTGCAAGACGTTGTAAGAAATTATTCCATCCTTCGTGTGGAGGGTACATAATGAATTTACTACATAATGAATTATATGATTGTTGATATAAAGAAAGTCGTTGTTGTAGACTTACTTTAGTAATGGCATAATCACTATATAAATGACATAAATTAATAAATGAATCTTCTATTGCAGTTAAACGCTTTTCGGTTTCTGGATTAGTTGTTCTATCACGCCAACCTTCACAAGTCTCATTAAAGAAATAATAATATAATGATCCAAGCAATGCGGCGCTCCATAATGGAATTTTATCACGTTGTTCTACTGTTGCGGCAAGCGTTCCTTCTTGACAACCAATACAATCTTGGTAATGCCAATACACATAAGTACGTCCATCGTGGTTCCAGTTTGAAGTAATAGACTCTGGATTACGACGCCATAAATATGTAAAGACCGGTACCATTTTAATCATTTCAGTTGGACTATATAAAGCCGCAATTTTACCGAAATAAGTATCTTCATAGGTACGTAAAATAGTAGAAAAACGAATGTTATTAGTTTGTAAGAATGCACGATTCCAGAATTTACCATGCATCCATACAGTAGAAAACTGATCATGTTTAATTAAACTAAAACTTTGCGGATCGCTATGCTCTTCATAAAAGTAAGTCCAAATATATGACCATTTTGTATGAGACACTTCATATTGACGAATAGCGCTAAAAACACTAATTAATGCATCTGCGGCATATAAAGTATCATCTGCATCAATCCAAGTAACTACAGGTGCGGACGTGTTATCAAATCCAAATTGACGAGCATTACCGCTTCCTCCGTTAACAGGAGCTTGAATTAAATCAATATGGAATGGAAAATGTGTTAACAATCCGGATTCTTGAATCAGTTTGAATGTTTCTTCATTATGGTCATTAACAATAGTAACATTAATAAATTTAAAATCAAAACCAGTTTGCAAAGCAATAGAAGATAATACTTTTTCTAAAACTTGTGGTTTTTCATTATATTGCGGAATAATAATATCTAATAAATATTGTGATGTCATATATTCTCCTAATCTAATCTTTCATTATAAGTCATTACGTAAACGTACTACGTATCCATGACGTAACTTGCCGAGATCATTCGTTTGCATAGCTTTAACAACAGCATAAAGTTCACCATTTGCAATCATTTGTTTAGCTTCGAAGGTCGCAAGCCATTCTCTATCTGCATCAGTTAAACCACTGGTAACATCGCAAGTAGTGCCATTATATTCAACCGTAACACCATTTTTCCATCCATAAAAGAATGGTTTAGTTACAGGATTGCCTGGTATGGTTTTTCTATCCACTTCTGGACCAACTTCTACTAAGTCATAAATTGGGGTTAATTCGCCCGTATCAGGATCTTCGTTATTATGACCGCTAAATACTTCCCAATAAGGCCACGTGCCAATGCAATCGCCTTCATATTGTTTCTTTGGTGCAATAGTTCCAATGACCTTTAATTCCATCTCTGGTAAAGATTGTTTAAGTTTAAGTGTTTTCCATGCGGTTCTAGTTCCTGGCATATAAGGATTATCTTTACGTTGGATAACTAATCCTTCTCCGCCATTAGTTATAATTTCATCTGCCCACTCAAGAAAATTAGTGTGTTGTTCATCTATTTTACATTCTTGAGTAGTATATATATAAGCAGATGTAGCAAGATAGGTTTGCATTAAAGTATGCGCATCTGCAAAACGTATACTATATGGTCTAAAACAATTGTCATTACCATTAATCATTAAACAATCGAACACAAGTGCTTTGAGTTTATGTTCTTTTTGACGTTCAACGGCTTTTGCAGGGAGGCAACGTAAAATTGTACCTACCGTATTGGCATTAGTGCCTGGTTCATCCCAACAAAGCTCTGCGAGTAAAATAGTATTATCTGGAAGTTTATCCATTTCTTCGCAGATGTGAGGAAGTTTGTCTGTATAATCACCATAAACGCCTGTAACCTTACTAATACTACGACTGCGGATTAAATTATTACCTTTAGTATAGTGGATAAGCATTGACCAATCCCCATCATTTTTGACCGTAGCCATGTATTCATCGTTTTTATTGTTTATCATATCGCTACGCTTCTGTGACTCTGTTTCATTATTATAATATTTCATAGGAGTCATCATAGCGAAGTCATTAATAGTGTATTTCTGTGAACTCATTATTTTATTTCTCCTTTATAATTTTCTAATTTTTTCTTTGGACACATTCTAATGTATTTAAATCTTCTTTTACTGTTTGATATAATTTAAGCCAAAAATCATATTCAGAGTATGTATGTTTTCTTTCACATAATAAATCAAATAATGTTTTTAAAGCCTCTTTACTTGTCATTTTCTTTCTCCTATATGTTTATTATAGCATATTACTACAGATGATGCAAAGCTTTTATAAAAAAAGAGGCATTTTTATTGCCTCAGATATATTCGACGCTCTCAATCGAACACGCGGTTCTCAGCTCTATACTCCCCCATATGGAGTGGATCCGCAGCGGGATTTATTACCACCCTACCACGAGTATGTATTTAAACACCCATTTATATCTATTATTAATATAAATAAAGAAGGTTATAAAACCAAAAATAAAAAGAGGCACAATACCTCTTTTATTTAACTATCGGTTTACTAAATTAGTCAATCCAATATTTTTTGCCGCTGTGTTTTGCACCACATGTTGGGCAAACAAATTCATAATCTTCTTTGTTAACGACGACTTTTTCACCACTAACTAATGGTCTGTCATCATTTGCTTTTGAGATTAATGATGTTAAAACTGCGGTTGGGATACCTAATTCCTTATAGGTTAAGTGAACGCCTCTATTTGCTCTTAAAATTTCGATAGCGGCCATTTCTTTTTCTGTGTAAACTAATGTTTCTGCTTTTGCCATAACAATAAAAATTCCTTTCAAATATGTGTAATTGTTGTAGTTGTTGAGTGTTGGCTGTGACGTTATCGCCCCGGGAAGGCCACTCATTGATAACATGACAAACTTTTGAATAGAGTTTGAACTATATAATGCGCATAGATAGTTTTATGACTTGTCTAGGTCTATGTCAAATAGGTCTAAGCACGCCTATTGATCAATTGGTTTAAGATAGACATACCACGTTTCCACTTGGTTTGTAATATTTTGTGAAATATCAATCGCTAATTCATTACTCATTTGATTATGAGGTTGGAAGAATACTTCTGCATTACGTGGTAACTTTTTTAAGCGTTTAACTAAATCTTTTACTTTCATATCTATATATAATATATATAACTTTTGAGATCTTGGCCAGACTTTTTTTCACTAAGTTGGAAGATATAGGATAGAGAGGATAATTCCAACTTATCTTATATTTTCTTAAAAGTTAAAGTGAAAAAAATCATTAAATGCATCAAAGAATGAAGGTAAAGAAAGATCACTACCAGTGAATGTCATATGATATTCATGATAATCTTTAATAAAATTTTCTTTAAGTTCTACATATTTTTTATAAAGTTCATTTGAAGTTTTCATATATTCTTCAAAAGCGTCATTAACTTCTTTGGCACGAACTTTACGTTCAGATGCTAATTTTTCTTTTTGTTCTTGTTCTTTTTTACGTGCGGCTTCAATTTCAGCTACGCGTTTTTGTTCTTTTTCTTCTGCGGCTTGAAGTGCCTCAGTAGAGTCATAAAGTTTTTTAGTTGTTTCAGAATAATACTTCATTATTAGACCTCCTATTGTCTGTGCGCATCCCTATACGCTAATGTAAATAAATATTCTATCCTACATCTGTATTATAAATATAAAGCTTTTTATACTTATTAACAAGTTTTGATTACCAATTTCGTTCAAGTAGTGTTTGTAATGTTTGATCCGCTAAAATACGATCAAAAAAATCATCTAATTGAAAAGCAATATCTAATGCATAATATAAGTTGAATGCACCACCACTTACGATATGGTCTTCTCCATTATAGTGGTATACAGCAAACGCTTGCTGTCCATTATCATCATCATAAATAGGAATTTGATAATGACGATAATGTAAAATACCAATTAATGGATATATTATACCGGAGTCTGATTGATAATCTGCGAAATGTTGACGATCTTTTTCAGAAGGTAATTTATAGCAAGTGCGATAAAAATTTTGTACATTGGAATGTAGCAAGTCATGATAAAATCTACGCAAATAAGCAATACGAGTATAAATCGCATCTTTATCTATATCATCATGTACTGAAAAATAAGTATGTACAACGCCCGCAAGATGATATTCGTATAGTTCAGTTAATTGTTTTGTATTCATAATTATTATTCCTTATATACATATTATAAAATAATTTAGTCTTATTGCCAAACTATTTTTGATGTTCTAATAAATAATTACGTACTTGATTAACAGCAGTTACTCCTGTTGCTGCAGCATTAATAATTTGATGGATATTATTTTTTACACAATCCCCTGCTGCAAAAACTCCATCTATACATTTCTCAATATATCCATTTTGATCTAAAGTGCATATATTAGTAAAAGCAGATGTATTAGGTAATTGTCCAATAGCAATAAATAAACCATCAATTTCTAATCCAATTTCTAATTCACTATCTCGTGTTTCACGCACATTGATACCAATAATAGCATCTGTATTTTTGGAGATTAACAAATTGGTAGCAATAGAATTTGGTAACCATTCTACTGAAGACTCTTTTAAACGTTGGACCCAAACTGGTTCGCCAAACAAACTATCAGTTGGTGTAATTAAATAAACTTTTTGACATATATTGTTTAATGTTAAAGCATATTGAATCGCGGCATTACCATCTCCAATTACTGCAGTAACTTTATCTTTATACATTGGACCATCGCAAGTAGCACAGTAATGAATGCCTTTACCTACGTAATGTTCTTCATCATCAAAACCATAAGTACGAGGTTGACAACCAACGGCTAAAATAATGGATTTCGCTGTATAACTAGCTGAGGCAGTGGATATACTAAAAAGATTAGTATCTTCATCTTTTTGAACGGCGTTACCAGCATTATAAATAATATCAATATTATCATATAATTCTAATTGTTGTAACATATGTTCAGTTAATTTGATACCCGTAATTTCTGTGAAACCAGGATAATTTTCAATGATTGAGGCACGTGACATTTGGCCGCCGCATTCATCAATTAAAATAACTACTTTAAGACCGGCACGTGCAGCATAAAGGGCCGCAGTCATACCAGAAGGACCGCCACCAATAATTCCTACGTCATATATCATTCGTTTTAATCTCCTTTGTTTATATCATGTTATTAGTCCCATAATTGTCGATAATTTTTTATAAAATAAGACCAGAAGTCTTGAAATTTTTGTTCTGTTGCTAAATATTCTTCTTTATAGCGTTCATAAAAATCTTCTCTTGTTAAAGAAGTCGGTGTTACTACATCATCTAAATCATCTGCTACTAAGATGTCTTGACTAGTACCTTTATATTGATCCCATAATTCTAACAGATGATTACAAATATATAAGCGCGATTCTTCACTATCACCTATGTTTAACGCCGCTTGATAATAGTCACGCATACCCTTAATTTGAGTAATAATGCTATCTTCTAACCAGCCGTAATCCCATGGTTCCCAAGTATCGCAATAATAGCGTAAAGATTCACGAGTTTTATTTCTAAGTTTTTTATATATTTTCTTTTGAATACGATTCATATTATTCTCCTGCAATATAATTAAAAATTTTATCAGGCCGCTGAATACATGTAATAGTAATGATGTTCATTTCGCTAGGTAAATGACACCAAACATCTATTTGATAGCGTCCTTCTTTAAAAATTTCACGAATATTATTTCCTACTAAACTGTTTTTATAATGGTCTAATAATCGACGTACTGCCCCATTAAGACTAATACCGTCGACAATTTGAGTTTCTTGTAGTTCCCAAATCCATGATGATGTAAAATTTAATTCTTCCATATATAAATAATATATATAAGACTATATAAAATGTCAATAAAAAACGCCCTTAAGGCGTTAAATTAAAATAAAGCTGTGGTTACCAGTTTTGATACTGTGGGCTGCCATTCTTCTACTTCGATATCGTGCTCGCGCAACCATTGCATTAATACAGGACGCTCTGCACATAAACAATTCGCGGCTTCATGCACTAGTAAAACAATTTGAAAGGGTAAGCCATTTCGAGCCGCGTGGGCTGATGTTAATAACGAGGACATAATATAATCAAAGTCCAATGTATCTAAATATTGCTTATATAATTGCATAAACATGCAAGGTAATTGCTTTGAACATCCTTTGTGACACATTTGATCTTTTTGTGTCAATAACTGAACATATGAATCAGGCATGATGAGATCTTCAATGCGCAATCCGTTAATAACACCACGCATATCCTTAAAAATATAATTTACGCTACCACTATTATGAAACCATTTTGGATCCCACTTGGCAGTGGAAAAAGGCACCATTTCTGGAGTAAAAAAACGAACCTGATAAAAATAAGATATATATATTTTAAGTTTCATATATTTATAATATATCTTATTTTATCAGGTTTGTCGATAGAATTTTACTTAAACATCATTTCCTTTTGTAAATGTCCCCGTTCCAGCGTTGGTATAGAATACATTATTAATAATGTCGTACATACCAATAACTTCATCTGATTTTCTATAACAAGGAACGAAATCACGAACAAGAGTGTTATTATTATAGATTTGGCATTGGAAAATTTTTGCTACAGAGTTATTTGTTGAACCAAAATCATTTGTCTTAAAAAGATTTAATGATTTAGGAACATTAAATACCTGCGAGGCAAAAGTGTGGATTAATGAATTATCGTAATAAAGTAACGTTTTGTTTAAATCTACCAAATGTCTTAAATTATCGTTACGAAATATGGTACCCGGTGTTTGTTCATTGCCATATTGAGCATACCAATAATAAGTAAAACGTCCACCAATTATAAAACCATTATTAACATTCTCTCTTGCACCAATAAAACCGTGTGTTGAAACTGTAATATCTGCATCTTGATAGTCAATAATTACTCTCGTATCTTGATTAGGCTGAAAATTAGTATCAATCCACTGCGTTCCTGTGCTTTCAATATATTCAACTTCTTGATATTCAGCGGGTAATCTGCTTTGGTGACTTATTATGTAAGCCATTATCATTCTTCTATTCATAAAATTATCCTTTTATCATAACAAGGGCTAAATCGTCTTGTAAGCTCATAACTACGGTTGTATCAGCAGGAATAGTAAATGTATTTGAACTTACTGTAATGCCATTTTCAGCTTTAACGATTGTTCCTGAAGGAAGTGTAATAACAATACTATTAGATGTATCAGTATTTGTGATATTTGCCTTATACTCCGGATAAGTTCCTGTTGGGGCTGTTGCTAATGTGTAAGTTGTATCAGCACTAATTGATATATTGTTAATTGTTTCATATTTAAGTTCGGTAGTAGAGTTAGTCGCATAAGCACCACTTACACCACTTAATAATGCAACTGAAACAGAATTTGTTCCATTACTGAGATTGCCTGATACATAAATATTTTTCCACAAATAATTCGACGCACCAAAGTCCATAACATTGTTATCTGACGGATAAACACTTCCCCCAGTGAACATAAAGCCTCTATTAGCAAAACGAATTTTAGCATTATAGCCGTTGTCATTGTTAATTTCTAATTTATTACCAGAAGTTGGGTTGGATGTATCTTTAACAAATTGGATTGTTTTAAAAGTTTTTGTACCTTTAATAACTTGATTTGTATCAATATCTACATAATCCTTTAACTGAATAGTTTCCCATTTACTAGAATCAAATGCTTCTGCTGTAGAAACGGCTGTTTTGCATCTATATCCTACATTATTATAAAGAACTTTATCTCCAACCGCGTAAGTTGAAGTATTATCATAGGATGAATAACCAATAATATCTTCATTATTTGCTAATCCTTTATCTGCGGTTCAACTTGTCATATCTGGTAATGTTAATCCATATGTAGCATTTTGATTACCTAATTTTGAAGTATACACTGATGAAAATCTCTTTGTTGAACTACCAATTCTTGGACTTAAATCTGTTTTTGGTTCAACATAACCGCTATCATTAACAACATATTCTTTAATATTTGACTTATTCATATTTAAAGTATTAGCGACATCTGAATGAACAACACCTGTCATTATTTTTGCTCTTGTTGTTGTTACTCCTGTTGATTTATTAAATTGAGATATACAGAATTGCCAAGCACCGCCACCACCTAAAGATTCAATTAATGCTAAGGCATAAGTACTACTATCTCTATCTGTTTTTGGTAGTCTTAAAATAATATGTTTACCGCTTGAAGAAGCAACAGCACCGATGTAAATACCACCATATACTTCAATTTGTTCTAAAATAGTAGCATCTGTTTGTGAGTCAATTTCACCATAATAAGTAAGACAATTAATAATATCAACATTTATATTGTCAAAAGATTTAATACCTGAGATAGATTGATTACCACTTAAATTAACAGTATTACTTAAATAACTTGCAAGTGTTTTACCATTAGTATAATCATTAATTAAACTAAAATCAGTGAAACTTTTTGTATTTGTAAATGTTTGTTGTGTATTTAGTGTAGCATAGTTTGATAAATCTACTTTTTGAGTTTCAAGAGCTGCTACTTTATAATAACCAATTTGAACATATCCTTGTTGTGCAAGTAATTGAGTAAATGCTTCATCAGTAGTGTAATAATATAAAATTTGGACATCACTTACTTCATAAATCCATAAATCAGGGACAGCTAATGTATTAATATAAATACTTTGTCCTAATTTATAATCGTCATCTGCAGCATTATTAAAATCACTTACTAATGTAGCATAATTAGCAAAACTCATTGCCGCACCAGCACCTTCTGCGATATTTCTTACTTCATTTAATTCTTGTTGAGTAGCAATACCTGTTACAGCACCACTACCACCATTAACTGAACTTACATAAGTTGTATTTGATGGTAACGCACCAATATTTGCGGCAGTAAGGTTTACTTGTCCCGTTCTATAAGTTACTTCTTCGTTACCTTTAACACCAGAAACATTACCTTGCATAGTGTTTAGAGCAGTCGCAATAGATTGTAAAGTCTCTTCTGTTGGTAAATTTAATATGTTGACTGGCATTATACTACCTCCTCATATTCTAATTGTGGTTGTCCATTGACTACTTTAAATTGAATTCTATAATTTTTATTTTCTACTGGATATATATCTGCAACAGAATCTACTATTGTTTTATTTACGCTTGCATAAGGGACATAAGAAGTTACACTTGACCCTTCTTCTATCTGAATATTTGAATATGTGCATTCTGTATTAGCTGTTGTTGCATATAGAAGTATACCGTATAAATAATCTCCATCATCATCTACTTCTGTTGTAAATGTTTTTGGTAAATTATTTGGAGTTATAATATATTTATTAAATTTATATGTATTATTAGAAACTAATTTATATTTACATAACGCCATTTTTCCTACTGTAGTACTGCCAGATATATATGTAACAGATAATGTATAAGTAGTATTTGGTTTTAATTGTATAAATTTACAAATTCCATAACTACCAGCATCAGAGCTTTTAAATGATATCGTATTATCTGATAAAGAATAATTCCTTATTGTTGATTTATTTATATTACCATTGTACGCAAAACCAAAATACCACATATAAGAATATATTTGAATATTACTTGATGGTTGTGCAATTGCAATAGATGCAACTTGCGATGGCATATTAAATTTATTTTTTCCAATTTCTTCTACATTTGTTAATGTAATATCATTACCAGCAATTAATTCATTTTGTTTTGTAGCATCGTGATATGAGTATAAATCAATATTGACATTTTCTGATACAGGTAGAACTTGTGTATTATTAACACTAATGGTTTTGATAGGAATATCACTGTCTGTAATAAACCCACTGTCATTTGTTAAATCAGATGTTGTAGTAGGAACAGTAATATTTGCAGTATTATTTGTACTTTGATTTGCGGTAAAGGTAGTAATAGTAGTACCATTCTTTTGAATAGTAAGTGTTCCATTATTAACAATTGGTATTGTTGGAGTACCAATTAAATCATTATAGCTACCAGTAAATGCAACAGGAGCGAAATTACCGCCAGTTAATACAGGTAAATATTGTATAATTACTTCACCAGATTGATCTTCTGGACCAGCAGTAATACCAACTCCAGAGTAAAATATATTATTCACTGTTTCATAAAAACCTAATTGATTTGATGAATTACTTCTTGCTGGTATAAATTGATAAATCAACTCATTATCAGAACGCCTGTATATTTCTGCAATATAAATATTTGCTGCAGCATTATCTCCTGTACCGGTTGAACTATTACTAAAAAATGTAAGACCAAGACTTCCTGTTCTTCTTAATCCTGTATCATTACCATCAACATAATAATCACCTATACCATTATAACTATATCTTAATGTATATATAGTGCCATTAAATGCAGGAGGAGTTGCTTGACCATTTCCACCGGCATTACCTACATACCATTGAGTTCTATTAAATGCTATTTGAGGGGCACTATTATTACCCATAATAGTACCATAACTTCCTGTGAAATTAATTAAGGAAGCTCGAATAACTGCATAGTATGTAGCAGTATCCACTGCTAATGTTGTACTAATTACTCCAGAACCTGCTAGAGATGAAATATATTGTAATTCTTGATATTCATCTGGTAAATTATGAGCTCCTTTATAAGACTCAACTCTAACAGTAGGTACAGTATTAAAATTTTTCTGACCATTAATTGTCTGAGTAGTACTCATATCTACTCAATTACCTGCAGTAACGCCAGAGTTAATTGCAGCCCATTGTGCTGCAGTAAATGAACTATTATTTAATGTATATTCATAAACCCAATGAGGAATATCAGTTGTATATTTATATCTATCAAAAACAGTGTTACCAGCGGCGTCTGTATGGTTGTAGAACGCATAGTCATTCAAATCACCAGTCGCGGCTTGTAATGCTTCAAGAGTTGTATAGGTTCCTCTAAATGTTGCAGTTGCTGTTTCTATTGAACTATTAACAAATGCTTTATCTGCTAGTTGATTTGAACTTGACGCAGCACTAGGAATTTTTGCTTGAATAGCATTTACTTCACTTTGATTTGCTTTTGTTGAGTCGTGATATGCGTTAGTTATATATCCACTATCGTTTGTTAATTCACTGGTTTTGGTAGGGATTTCATTTACTTTTGCTACATCAACATATATATTTTCAATGCCACTATCTGGGTCAACATATTCCGTCATAGTGGTGCCTTCTTCAAGCTGGATATAATATCTATCTAATAATTTATTAAATGTAGTTTGATTACCTGAATATAAACTAATAAATCTTGCATTGTCATTTGCATAAAATACGTGTTTTTCTAATCGAATTGTATCACCCATTGCTAACCAACCACCAGAGCCATCAAAATTACCACCATTGCCAGTCCAACCAAATACATTATTGCTACCAAAACTCTTTGTGCTATCTTTTAATCTAACAGAAAGTGTATAGTTTTTACCATCGTCTGGTAATTTAAAATAAGCATAAGTTGTTCCAGTTCCGCCTGTGTTATCAAAGATATTGAAGTTTTTTCTAAATAAGTTTTTGCTTGTTATTTCATAATGGTCTAAAATTTGCGGCGTAGTATCAAATCTTTTACGTCCAGCTATCGTTTGGTCTGTATTTTTGTCTACATAAGTATCCTTAATGATTTTACCACTCGTGTCCCTATTAGCCACTTCAGCAACAATCTCTTTACCATCATATTGTAGTTTTTTAAGATTATGCGTTTCACTCATATGCCTAATGGCCTCCTTATTTTATCAATCAATCATTACGTCAGTTGCAGTAATTTTTAAATCACTAGCCAAAGCATACTGATTAGTATCTAAACTTGCTACGCCATTGGTAAGCTTTACTAAGCCAGTGCCGCTATTTTGCG
>Ga0256405_10004452_pt1 | contig 26097 bp, 24 predicted proteins | sample RumenRJG_02DNA_FD_189096 | JGI IMG/M metagenome (GOLD analysis project Ga0256405, IMG submission 189096) | Bovine rumen microbial communities from Lethbridge, Alberta, Canada - RJG_02 | ecosystem: Host-associated > Mammals > Digestive system > Stomach > Rumen | place: Canada: Alberta... | reverse complement strand
ATATCTCTCGGTTCATCATGATATTTGTTATAGTAAGTATGCTTGGGTCTAGTATTGCGACGTCTGTCTTTGCTCAAAATGCAACAATTGGTGATATATTTTATCTTTGTATGATTCCAACGTTGATAGGTGGAAATAAAAAATATGAGCGTGAAACCAAGCATTAAAAAGAACTACTTTTATAGTATGTTATATCAAGGACTCATAATGGTGTTGCCTTTGATTACAGCTCCATATTTGTCCAGAGTTGTCGGTGCAGATGGAACAGGTATTTATGCATTTACGTATTCGATTGCACAATATTTTGTGTATTTTGGAATGCTAGGTATTTCTAATTATGGAAATAGAGGTATTGCAAAAGTTAGAGAGAATAAGAATGATAGGAATCGACTGTTTTCTAGCATATATGAACTTCAATTAATTACAGCCACAACTGCTATTATTGCATATTTAGTATATTGTATTGTCTTTGTGAATCAAAACCGAAACATTGCACTATTACAAGTATTTTTTGTGGCATCCGCTTTGTTTGATATTAGTTGGTTATTTTGGGGGATGGAAAACTTCAAAGTAACAGTAACAAGGCAGATAATTGTTAAAATTGGAAGTGCAATTGGCATTTTTGTTTTTGTAAAATCGCCATCTGATTTGTGGAAATATACATTGATCTTGAGCGGAGGAACCCTTCTTAGCCAAGTGTATTTGTTTATCAATTTGAAAGAATATGTTTCTTTTAGTGCAGTCAGCATAAAGGAAGCTTTTTCGCATTTTAAGGTGGTTTTTTTATTAGTGATTCCAATTATAGCAACTAGTATCTATCGTGTTATGGACAAAGTTATGATTGGAGCTCTTGGTAACACCACTGAAGTAGGGTACTATGAGTATTCTGATAAACTTATTACAACTTGTTTAGGTGTTGTTGGCTCGTTAGGTTCAGTAATGTTGCCCAAAATGGCAAATCTTGTTGCTAAAGGAGATGTTAAGCAACAGAATGTCTACTTGATAAAGTCTATTGAGGTTACTATGTTTATTGCGTTTGCAATTGCATTTGGTATATATTCTGTAGCGGATGTGTTTATTCCTTTTTTCTATGGAAAAGGTTTTATCCAAAGTATTCCTATTACAAGAGTCTTGTGTACAAGTGTTCCATTTATCGCATGGGCAAATGTAGTTAGAATGCAATATCTGATTCCGAATGAAAAAGATAAAACATATGTAGTCTCTATCCTTGTCGGAGCCATTGTTAATGTGATTATTAATTTATCTTTAATACCTAGATATGGCGCTTTTGGGGCGGCAATAGGGACGCTCTGTGCAGAAGCAGTGGTTATGCTTATTCAGACAACAGCCTCTGCAAACAGAATACCTATTGTGTCATTTATAGGCAAGAGCATTCCTTTTTTTGTTATCGGAGTGTTGATGCTAGTGTTGGTCCGGATTATATTAAGAGTTTTGTTGTATTCAACTCAAGGCATGTTTGCAGCTATTTTGCTTGGAGGATTGTTCTATTTGACTGTATCTTTTGTGTATCTCTACATCACAAAAAATGAATTGTTATTGTCGTTCCTTTCAAGCATAAAAAAGAAATTTCGAAAAGGTTAATACCTATGTGAATTCAGACGAAAAAACAGTCTTTCGATTATATGGTGTGATTTAAATGGAAAATGGAAAAGATATAATTAAGACGTTTGCAGTTCAAAGTAAGATTAATACAAGACTCAATAGTACATCAGGAGGGTCTTTTTTTGAGATTGCATCATTAATTATTAATGATGGTGGTTATGTATGCGCTGCTGGTTTTGATGCTAATGGCGATGTAACCCATAAAATCGTAAATAAAATAGATGATCTCCACGACTTACAGGGCTCAAAATATGTTCAAAGTAGGATTGGTCGCTGCTATTTGGAAATCAGGCAACTACTAAGCGAGGGAAAAAAAGTTTTATTTGTCGGAACTCCATGCCAAGTGAGTGGGTTAAAAACATATTTGAAAAGCGAATATAATAGTTTATATACTTTGGATTTGATTTGTTTTGGCGTTCCTTCACCTAAAGTATACAAAGCATGGCTCAATGCAATTTCTAAAAAGCATAAAAAGGAAGTTAAGAAGGTATATTTTCGAGACAAAAGCTATGGTAATGCAGCACCTAATGTAAAAGTGGTATTCACTGATTTAACATATACAGAACAGAATTTTTTGGTTAAATCGTATATGAAAACTTTTATGTCGGAATATAATGTTAGGCCGAGTTGCTCCGAGTGCTATTTCAAGGGAATGAAAAGAAATTCAGATATTACGCTTGGTGACTGTTGGCATATTGGCTCTTTTGACAAGAGTTTGGATGATAATATTGGCACTACTGCGGTATTTGTTCATACATCCAAAGGTATGTATATGATCAAAAGGCTGATTGAAAAAGTAAAAGTAATAGAAATTCAGACGCAAAAAGAGATCGATTTAGATGGAAAAAAAATGATTCAGTCTGTGAAAGTACCAACTAACCGAGATGATTTTTTTAGAGATTTCAATACACTTGGTTATGAGAGAACTGTAAATAAATGGGTTCCTGATAATGTGATCGCATCATTAATTTCTTTTGGGAAAAAAACAATAGGGAAAAACCCGTTTGTCAAAAGAATTCTTAAAGAATTGAGACGCTAACAAATAATAATGATTTATCGGTAGGGAAAGAATATGAATGAGATACCAATTCTCTTTTATAGAAAAGAAGAGTGTTGTGGATGTACAGCCTGTTTTGCCATTTGTCCTAAGTTTGCAATTTCCATGCACTCGGATGAAGAAGGTTTTGATTATCCAGTCATTGATGAGAGCAAATGCATCAGATGCCACCAATGTATCCGGGTCTGTCCAATTAAGAATGTGATGGTTGACAGGAATACGTGACTATGGATTTTCTTACAAAGAAGTAAATCGGAGATACGATAGAGTGTCAATGTGGGTTTCCTGCGTTGGCATTTTCTTTCGCCTCCCATTTGCACAGTGGTGCTGATTTGAGTAATGTCCTATAATTGAGATGGTCTGTATCAGGCCAAAACGCATGTTCAGGCAGGTGACAATGGCGTTTGGATCGGAAGTCCTCTTCATTGTCATCTGCCTGAGCACAGAGGGCTTCCGAATGAAAAACAATCTATACTCTTCTTCTCAGAGAAGGACACCGTGGGATGAGAAGAAAGACCTTTCGCCTGTTCAGGCTTTTATCAGGTCCGAATATCTGGATACCTGGGATCGTCATCATCCCTTACTCAAAGAGACAGACGAAGCAGATTTCCTGAATCTTCTTGAAGTTGACTGCTGCCGCTATTGCGGATCTGTCGGTTTCAAGAAGAACGGGTATACATCAAACGGTGTTCAAAGATACAGATGCACTGACTGTTTAAGAACGTTTACCGTACTGTCGAATACACTGTTTGATTCTCACAAGGTGTCCATTATCGAGTGGATCGAATACCTTCTCAATCTGTTTGGCTATGTATCCTTCCATTCCACATCAAGAAACTCCAGGATCGCCGATTCGACCGTCAAATACTGGCTTTTCAAACTGTTTGAAATATTGAAACATTATCAGGATGACATCGTCTTATCCGGAGATGTCTATATCGATGAGACCTATTGCCACGTCGCAAAGAAAGACCTGATAAGAAAGTACGACGGTACTTTGAAAGCTGCAGAGAACCAATACTGCATCGGCATCGGCTATGACGGGAAACGAGTCTACTGCAAAAGCGAGGGACTCGGGATACAGACAAGCTATAAGAAGACCTATGACACTTTCGTTGATCATATTGAAAAAGGTTCGACTTTGATCCATGACAAAGAACGATGTCACAACGTCCTGATCGAACCGCTGAACCTCACTTCTTTTGCCTACAATTCCAACGAATGCAAGAAGCTCAAGGATGAAGACAACCCTTTACAGCCGATCAATGACCGGTGCAATCTGCTCAAACAGTTCTTAAAATCTCACAGAGGCTTTTCCAGAGAGCACCTGCAGGATTATCTGAACCTATACGCTTTCATGAATAATCCTCCATATGACAAGCTTGAAAAGATAGAATATCTGATCAACTACGTTACAAACAACGTAAAAACCATCAGATATCGGGATGTAATGTCACAAAAAGCCGATAAATAGGCAATCCCTCAGCACCACTGTGCAAATGGGAGGCGCTTTTTTTGTTTGGGGACTTGTCATTTGTCGATGTTGTGTTATAATCACTATCGTGAACGGTTCGTTCATTTTAGAAAGGAGGTTCCGATGAGATCGAAAAATCCAGAATTGATGAAGCAGATTCATCAATATGTCAATGAATTCTGTTTGGAGACATCCCGAACACCTTCTGTTTCCGAGATTGCTCAAGCATTGGGGATCAGCAAAGGCACTGCTCACAATTACCTGAAAGCCATGGATGAACGTGAGATGATCTCCTATCAAGATGGAGAGCTTCTGACCCGTGTGACTAAAAAGTGCAGCACGGAGCAGGTTGGCATCCCACTCGCAGGAGTTATTCCCTGTGACCCGCCGGAAGAAGAAGTTGAAAACATTGAGGAATACATCTTTATGCCCAGAGCACTGCTGGGTGAAGGAAAGTTCTTTATTCTTCGCGCTGACGGGGATTCGATGGTGGATGCTGGTATTGATGAAGGCGATCTTGTCGTGGTTCGCAGACAGTTAGAAGCTACATCGGGGCAGATCGTAGCAGCGTTAGTAGATGGGGGAAGTACACTGAAGCGTCTCCGTTATAACAATCAAACTAATCAATATGAACTGCATCCCGAAAACAAGGAAAAGAATTATCCTCCTGTTAAGGGAAATCACATCAGCATACAGGGGGTGGCAGTAAAAGTTTTGAAGTCATTGGAATAGATGATTTAATGAAAGAACACAATGCTGGATATCTCCGGCTGGGATCGACAGAGCAGATCCTGTCAGAAATGCTTTAGACTGTCGGCAACATGTTTTGGTGTTTCGGAATGGCTGACAGTAACTCATCAACGGTTTGTTTCCCTTATCCGTGTGAGTGATAACATTTATCATTTGGAGGATTAATTGATGAGCGATACCCATGGACCTGGATACTGCGTGACCTGTCCAAAGTGTGGGAAAGTTCACCAGAAAAGTTACACAACTGATTCAATCGTCCTGTGTACCCGTTGTGGATGTAAAATATGTTTCCGTTTCATTATTCATCATATGAATTATACTAGAAAAGCATTCAGATTCCCTCTATTATCGGGACAGTTCTATGTTTCTGTGTTTATTCTGCGGTTGTGAATGCCTGGGCAAGATCTTTTCTGATGCTGATAAGACTAGGGAAATCTTTAATACACAGCAGAAAGAGGATCTTTGATGAAATAGATATGCTGATGAAAGATGGGAAAGATCCCGAATAATACTTAAAGAATTTTTTATTGAAATGTGAGATTGAAAAAGCCATTATCGATCGCAGAATCGTTTTTACTGTTCGCGATCATCGGCCGATATGTTTGAACTCTGATTTTATTCTGATTCGTATCTTATGTTAAGATTGAGTTGTGGTTTTTCTATTTTGAAATGACCATAAGTAAAATAGAGACTTATGAAAGGAGCGTAGAGTTCTATTAGCGCCTGGCCCTATGGGGTGACGAGGATTGACAGTTATCGAAAGACTCGGCGGATGCTGTCACGGTGTGCAGTGATCGTAATAGAGGATACAAAAAGCAGAATCAAGACTGTAACAGAAGTCCTCTTATGCTGAAAATGAATAAAGGAGTATTTTAATTATGCGTGTCATTATTCAAAACGATTATGAAAAGTTATGTAAGTGGGCTGCCAATTATATTGCAGACAAGATCAATAATCATAAGGAAGAAAGGCCTTTTGTTTTAGGCCTTCCTACCGGTTCAAGCCCGATCGGTGTTTATAAAGAACTGATCAAAATGAATAAGGAAGGAAAAGTATCTTTTGCTAATGTCGTTACATTTAACATGGATGAATACTTGGGTCTTCCTCATGAACACGATCAGTCTTACTGGTATTTCATGCATGATAATTTCTTCGATCACTTAGTCGATATGAAGAAAGAAAATATTAATATTTTAAATGGTATGACGGATGATCCGGAAGCTGAATGTGCCAGATATGAAGAAAAGATCAAGTCATACGGTGGTATTGACTTATTCATGGGTGGTATCGGCGTAGACGGACACCTGGCTTTCAATGAACCTTTCACTTCCTTAAGCTCAAGAACAGGCTTAAGAGATCTGACGACCGATACCAGGATCGTAAACTCAAGATTCTTCGGAAATGATCCGGAAAAAGTTCCGGCGCAGGCTTTAAGTGTCGGTATCGGAACAGTTATGGATTCCAAAGAAGTCATGGTATTGATCTCAGGCCATAATAAGGCAAGAGCTTTAGCCGCTACCGTAGAGGGTTCTGTCTCTCAGAAATGGACCTGCTCCGCATTACAGTTGCACAATGGTGCGATCATCGTTTGCGATGAGCCGGCTTGCGGTGAATTGACAGTTGACACGTATAAGTACTTCCTGGATATTGAAAGAAAGGAAAGACTTTAATCAATGTATACAATAAAAGACCTGTATGATCTCGATCATACATTGGCCAAAGACTATTTAAGCCAATTTGAATACCCTTGGGAAGCTTTGAAGGGCATCAAAGAGTTGATCATCGAATTGGGTGAGAAACTCGATACGAACGAATATGATGAAGTGAAGGAACATGTCTGGATCCATAAGAGTGCTAAGGTTTTTGAAAGTGCCTATATTGCAGCACCTTGTATCATCGGTGCCAATACGGAAGTCAGACATTGTGCTTTCATACGTGGTTCCGCACTGGTTGGCGAAGATTGCGTTGTCGGCAATTCCTGTGAATTAAAGAACGTCATTCTTTTTGACCATGTGCAGACACCGCATTACAACTATGTAGGCGATTCCATTCTTGGTTATTATTCACACATGGGCGCCGGTTCGATCACTTCCAATGTAAAATCGGATAAGAAACTGGTCGTCGTTCACAACGGTGAAGAGAATGTCGAGACCGGTCTGAAAAAGTTTGGCGCGATGATCGGTGACTATGTGGAAGTCGGATGTAACTCCGTTTTAAATCCAGGTACTGTTATCGGAAGAAACAGTAATGTCTATCCTCTATCCAGAGTCAGAGGTATGATCCCTGCTCATTCCATCTACAAGGATGAAGGCGTGATTGTAGAAAAAAGAGAGGTACTCTAATATGGGAAAATATTTCGGGACCGACGGTTTCCGTGGGGAAGCCAATAAGGTATTGACGTTTGAACATGCGGTCAAGATCGGCAGGTTCTTAGGTTGGTATTACGGTAAACGAATCGATAAGAAGTGCAAGGTCGTCATCGGTAAGGACACCAGAAGATCTTCGTATATGTTTGAATATGCGCTGTGTACGGGATTGATGGCTTCGGGTGCTGATGCCTACATCATGCATGTAACGACGACCCCGTCTGTCGCCTATATCACAAGAGTCGATGATTTTGACTGCGGTATCATGATCTCTGCATCGCACAATCCATACTATGACAACGGCATCAAGCTGCTGAATGTCAATGGTGAAAAGATGGATGAAGAGACGATCCTGATGGTCGAAGACTATATCGACGGCAAGATCGAGATCCCGGTCGCAGATGGCGAAGAGATCGGAAGAACTGTCGATTATGTGTCCGGCAGAAACAGATATATGGGCTATCTGATCTCCATGTCCAAGTATTCGTTCAAGGACAAAAAAGTTGGTCTGGACTTAGCCAATGGTGCCGCATGGCAGATCGCAAAGTCTGTATTTGAAGCTTTAGGAGCCAAGACATATGTCATCAATGATGCACCGGACGGTTACAACATCAACACGGATTGCGGATCGACGCATATCGAACACTTACAGAAATACGTCGTTGAAAACAGACTGGATGTCGGTTTTGCCTATGATGGCGACGCGGACAGATGTCTGTGCGTCGATGAAAAAGGCAATGTCGTAACGGGTGACCACATCATGTATATCTATGGCTTATACATGAAAGAAAGAGGAAAACTCATCAACAATAAGGTCGTTACCACTGTCATGTCTAACTTTGGTTTATATAAAGCTTTGGATAAAGTCGGCATCGAATATGAAAAGACCAAAGTCGGCGACAAGTATGTCTATGAAAACATGGTGCGTAACGGTCATCGTATCGGCGGCGAACAGTCGGGTCATATCATCTTCACCAAATATGCAACGACAGGTGACGGTATCTTAACATCCTTGAAGATGATGGAAGTCATGATCGCAAAAGAAAAGCCGATGTCTGAATTGGCAGCTCCGGTCGTCTTTTATCCGCAGGTATTAAAGAACGTACGCGTCAAATCGAAACCAGATGCGCAGAACGATCCGGATGTTCAGGCAGCAGTCAATAAAGTTGCCGAAGAATTGGGTGACAACGGAAGGATCTTAGTCAGAGAGTCCGGTACGGAGCCTGTCATTCGTGTCATGGTCGAAGCAGGAACACACGAAGAGTGTGAGAAATATGTCGATGATGTCATCGATGTCATTAAGACAAAAGGGCATCTCGCTTAGGTGAATCATATCTGAATTTTGTGAATGACTGAATCCGTTTTTACGGGTTCAGTCATTATTTTATAGGGATGGCAGAAAAAGTATTTCAAAAGATAAAAGGAATGTTGAAGGAAAACCGCTGGCTGGCGGTATTCCTTTTGTCGTTGCCTTATATCAACGATACGTTTCCGTCGAATTATTTCATTTATTTCTGGATACAGGATTTTTTCAAGATCATATCTTTTGTCATCGTTATGCTGCTGATGATACGGAAAAAGGCAAGGATCTCTTTTCTGAACAAGATCCTCATATTTTCGTGTGTCTGGCTTGGAATATCGACACTGATCAATGTGCCGTTAGTGCAGGATCATATCTATAACAAGTTTTTTTATGACGTACTAAGTCTTATATATATGGGGATCCTGATCGAATGCTTCGCGGATGAACCAGATCCTTTGATCAATGGCCTGATGCTGAATTATGAACTTGCTTTATATCCGTATTGCATCGCCAAGATCTTTTTTACCACCGAAAAGTACCCGAGAGGCTTGTTGAACACGCTTATCCTCTGGATCGTGCCTGCCATGTTTTTGGCAATGCTTCGCATGATCAAAGAGAAGAAGTTTGTTCGTTCTGCGTTTCTGATCGTGACTTGTCTGCTGACGGTGTATAAAGTCTGGAGCGCGACGACCGTCGCATCCGTAATGATGATCTATCTTATGTTTGGTATCGGATATCTTCTTTTCAAGACCGCAAAGATCCGTATACCGGCATGGCTGCTTCTTGTTCTTGCGTTTGCTGCAAATCTGTTTATCCTGTTCGTTTATTCTGGAGGCGAATTCAAGCTCGTTGACTTTTTTATTGAACGTATCTTAGGAAAGTCTACGACTTTTACGGAAAGGGACATCATCTGGAAAGAAGCGATGCGCATGATCATAGAAAAGCCTTTTATCGGTCACGGATCAAGGCCTGTGGTTTATGCACAGAATTCTTTCGGCTCCGTCTACATCCATGCGCATAACCAGTTATTGCAGAAGCTTAATGAAGGCGGTATCGTTTCGTTGCTTCTGTTTGTCGGATTCCATATCGAATTGGTACGCAGATTGGATAAAAGCAGATGCGAACTGGGCCGTCTGATCGTGCTGAGCTTCTTATTCGGCATCTGGCTCACGTATATCGTTGAAGCGTATAAAGATTTCTATCTTTTCTACCCGGTGTTTTTTATCGGATATCATATTGATGAAATGCTTGTTAATGATAAGCGGTGTATATGATGATATGACAAGGCGCATATCTGCTGCTTGTTTTACAGGGAAATGATTTGTTGGAAATAGTACGGAACAACAGAATATAATATAAAAAGAAAAGATATGTTAAGCAAGATAAGTTCAAAATTTAAAAACCTGATAAAAAGACTGGAATTCGGCGGTGAAAAATGGAAGAGCAGATTTGCGTATTTTGGAAAGGAAGCTCAGATACAGCGTCCTGCCATCATCGAAGGTTATGACAAGATCTCGATAGGAGATAATACCGTCATACTTCCCAATTCGCGAATCCAGAATTATGAGGGAAGGGGTACGGATGTCGAGGGGATCGAAATCGGAAAGGGCTGCTATATCGGTTCGTATCTCACTGTTCTCAATGCCGGAAAGATCGTGATCGGTAATCGTGTCTTGATCGCCAGCAATGTTCTGATCACTTCGGAAAACCACGGAATGGATCCCGAATCGGATATCGATTATATGGATCAGCCTCTGACGAGCAAGCCTGTAGAGATCGGTGACGGCTGCTGGATCGGACAGAATGTCTGCATCCTGCCGGGTGTGAAGATCGGCAAAAAGGCGATCATCGCTGCCGGAAGCATCGTGACAAAAGATGTCCCTGAATATTGCATCGCTGCGGGCAATCCCGCAAGGATCATCAAAAAATATGATTTTGAAACGCATCGGTGGGAAAGGCATCATGGATAAGAACGCTATTTATGTTCCTTTGCAGGGAAGGATCGGAAATCAGTTATTTATATATGCTTTCGCAAGAGCACTGCAGATGAAAAGAGGAAACGGCTGCAGGCTTTTGATCGATGATTCCCGTATCCTCGGACAGAACTGGGTGAATTCTCTGGCTTGCTATGATCTGCCTGATGTAGAATACATCCACAACGACAAGGTGCGTCCTTTTGATGAAGGAAGATTCTGGCTGGCAAAGAAGATCTACCAGTATTCTGTCAGAGGGCTTGATTATGACCGGAAATTTGAATACGAAAAGAAAATGCGTTCTTTTTTCGGTTCTTTCGGCTGTTTCTTTTGCGAAAACGGTTATATGGAACTGCCTGATCCGGATAAGATCTCTTATATCGACGGGTATTTTCAATCGGAATCCTATTTCATCGAACAGAAAGAGGAGATCAAGAAGCTTCTGGACGGCAGACAGTTCAAAGAGCTTGAATCTTACAAGGATATCGATCTGTTAAGAAATAACAATTCGGTTTGTATCAGTATCAAAGTCGAACACAATATCGGAAGTGAATTATACGATGTCTGTACAAAGGAATACTGGAAGGAAGCGATCGAAACGATCACAAATGAGGTCGAAGATCCCATATTCTTCGTATGCTCCGATAATGTCGAATACGTATTGAACAATCTGATTGACTGTTCCAAATACAGATATGTGGTCCAGGATCCGAAACAGCCTGTTCATGTATCGCTTGCAGCAATGAATGAATGCAAACACTACATCATCGGCAACACCACCTATGGCTGGTGGGCACAATACCTGTCGAAGAACGAGAATAACAAGATCGTGATAGCTCCGAAACGATGGATGAAGGTGTCCATGCCGATCGATATCTACCAGGATGATTGGAGATTGTTGTAATGTCTGAAATGATGCAAAAAAACAAGATCGGGATCTTATATATCTGTACCGGTCCTTATACGGTCTTCTGGAAAGACTTCTTTCTTTCCTTTGAAGAAAAATTCATAACCGACTACGAGAAGTATTACTATGTCTTCACCGATTCCGATACGATCTACGGCGAAGATACATGTGACAGAGTGAAACGTATCAGGATCGACCAGATGCCTTGGCCTCTCATCACTTTGATGAGATTCAGGTTCTTCAACAGTATCGAAGAGGAATTGAAAAAGTGTGACTATCTTCTGTTTTCGAATTCCAACATCGTATGTGAAACGAAGATCGAAGCATCTGAGATACTGCCTGATGAAAATGAAAAACTGTTCTTTACGACTCATCCGGGTTATTTCGGACAGAAGATATATGATTACCCATATGAAAGAAGCAAACGATCCCTGGCATATATCCCGTGGAACTGCGGAAAGACTTATGTGATCGGGGCTTTCTTCGGCGGAAGGAGCAAGCCGTTCCTTGAGATGAGCAAGATCCTTGAAAACAGGATCAATGACGATCTTCGCCGGAACGTCATCGCCAGATGGCATGATGAATCGCACATCAACCGGTACATCGTCGGAAAAGATCATATTAAACTTCTGTCCCCATCGTATTGTTTCCCTGTCGGTATCGATGTGGATTATGAAAAGAAGATCGCCGGTGTCAGCAAGCAGGATAAATTTGATGTGCATTCTTTCAAAAACGGTTCTAATTTTGAAGATGAAAGAAAGGACCATGCGAGAATAAAGAACTATATCCGAAGGAAAAAGATCTATAAAGCTCTGCATTTTTTTGCGGATTCGATGTTACAATCTGAGATTAAGGAAATATGATATGAAAATTTTGGTTACCGGAGCAAACGGTTATTTGGGACAGGGCATCGTAAAACAGCTTCTGGATGACGGCATTGAGGTCGTTGCGGCCGATACCGTGTGTGACAGAGTCGATAAGCGAGCGCTGATCAAAGAGACCGATATATTTAAGGTGGAAGATCCGATGTCGTTTTTCGGGCATCCGGATGTTTTGCTGCACCTCGCATGGCGAAACGGCTTTGTTCACAACGATCACAGCCATATCGAGGATCTCCCGGGGCATTTTTCTTTTCTTTTGAAGTTCATAGAGAAGGGGATTCATCAGGTCGCCGTCATGGGCAGCATGCATGAGATCGGTTTCCATGAAGGAAGCATCGATGAGCATACTCCCGCTGATCCTATGACTTTGTACGGCATCAGCAAGAACGCATTGCGCAAGGCGATCGAGTTGGAATGCAAGAAGAACGGCGTGGTCTATCAATGGCTGCGCGGATATTATATCGTCGGAAATCCCAAATATGGAAGTTCCATCTTCTCCAAGATCTATAAAGCGGAAGAGGAAGGAAAGACTGCTTTCCCGTTCACTTCCGGAGAGAACCAGTATGATTTCCTTGATTATGATGTTTTCTGTCAGCAGGTCGCTGCCTGCCTTGAACAGGATGAAACGGACGGCATCATCAATATCTGTTCAGGAGAGCCGGAAAAACTGTCTTCCAGAGTGGAGAGATTTTTGAAAGAAAATGATATGAAGATCAGACTGGAATACGGGAAATTTCCTGACCGTCCTTACGATTCCAAGGCGATCTGGGGCGATAATACAAAAATAAAGAAGATCATGGAAAGGCGCGGATAAGAGTGCCTTTTATCGTCAACGAAGATCATAAACCGTATTTGTCCGTGATCGTTCCGGTCTATAATCCCGGAGCCTTTTTTGATGACTGCATTTCCAGTCTGCTGAAGCAGACGTATACGGATATGGAGATCATTTTGGTGGATGACGGTTCGACGGATGGCTCTTCGGCAAAGTGCGACGAATATTGCAAGGACCACAAAAACATCCGCTGCATCCACGGTGAGAATCAAGGCGCGTGCTATGCAAGAAAAAAAGGAGCGAAGATCGCTTCCGGTTCTTATCTGGGTTTTATCGATAGTGATGATATGGTGGATGCAGATTACTTTGAACATCTTCTTTCTTTTTCAGAAAACGGAGATGCGGATATCGTGACTTCCGGTTTTGAGATCGGTAAAACAAAGATCATCGACCGTTATCCGACCGGATCATATGAAGGCGAAAGCTTAAAAGAGATCTATAAAACGATGATCTTCGATCCTTCAAGAAGGTCATCGGCGATGCTGTGCAGTTTATGCACCAAGATCATAAAAAAGGAATTGTTTCTTGAAGTGATCGAAACGATACCTGACGGTTTAAGGACCTGGGAAGACCTGCCGTATCTTTATCAGATCATACGTAAGGCAAAAAAGATATGCATCACGGATTATGTCGGTTATCACTATCGACAGAATCCGGATTCCACTTCCCATGTTTTCAATGAGAAGCGATATAAAAATACAGTGTATTCATTGAAACTGTCTAAAAGCATCTACGGCAGATACGAGATCGAGAAGCCGCAGATCGAGCAGCTGACATCGTTCATTATGTTCAATGAGATCCGTGATACGGCACTTTCCTGTAATGACGAAAAAATGTTTGCGGACAGTATATCGGTGATGAAAGAAGACGGAAGCATTTCGGAATTTATCGTTCCGTGTCTTGATTATGCTTTTTTTGATAAACAAGAGCTTAGAATGGTTCACAGTTTGGTGCAAGGAGATGATCGTGGTTTTTACAGATCGTGCAAGAATGCGATGCGGAAAGAAAAACTGCATTCTTTTCTTTCCGGCATGATCCCAAAATCAATAAAATCATTTATCAAAAGAATGATGGGAAGGAGCTCCGATGAGTGAACTATTGAGTGTTATCGTTCCTGTCTATAATGTTGAGAAATATCTGCAAAGATGCGTCGATTCCATCACTTCGCAGACGTATAAAGATCTTGAGATCCTTTTGGTGGATGACGGATCGAAAGATGGTTCCGGTCTTCTTTGTGACCGATTGGCTGAAAAAGATGAGAGGATCAAAGTCCTTCATCAGGAAAACGGAGGCCTTTCCAAGGCCAGGAATACGGGCATCGACAACGCAAACGGTTCTTATCTGGCTTTCATCGACTCCGATGACTACATCCATCCAAAGATGTTTGAGATCCTGATGGATACAGTAGGGAAAAAGGATGTGCAGATCGCATCGTGTGATTTTCGGCATGTTTCAGAAAGCGAAGAGATCAGCTATCCAGAGGTCAACGGCTATAGCTGTAAAGTCTATGAGGGAGATGAGATGTTCGACCTCCTTGTCAAAAAAGACACCCAGACAGTCGTGCAGTGCACGAAAGTCTTTTCAAGAGATATCTTCTCCGACATCCGTTTTCCTTTGGGAAGGTTGCACGAAGATGTTTTCGTGATCCACAGGGAGCTTCTGGCATGCGGAAGATTCGCTTTTGTAGATCTGCCTCTTTATTATTACGTTCAAAGAGACGGAAGCATCATGAAATCGGAATCCTTAAAGGGCATCCGGGATGCCATTGCGGGATATGAAGATCGGATAGACTGTTTTTTAGAAAACAAAAAAGAAAATGCGGCAAAGCAGTCTGCGAAAACTTTGTTCGATTATATCGAATGGAAATATGGCATTTACTATTTTGAGTACAGGAAAGATCTCGTGAATGGCATAGCAGAGAGTTCGAAAAGTCTTGATGAGAAGTATGGAAATGCCGGATGCTTTACGAAAAGGCAGCTGTTTTTCTTAAAAAACATCGGTCTATGCTTTATAATTAACAGATGTAGAAATAAACTGAAACGGTTATTTCATCATTAACAGAATATGAGTTCCAAAGAAACAGAATACACATATATATCTTCCAAAAACAAACTGATCAACTTCAATTTCGGTGAACTTTACAAGTACCGCGATCTGATCTTTTTGTTTGTCAAAAGAAGCTTTGCATCCCAATACAAACAGACGATACTGGGTCCGATGTGGTTCGTGATCAATCCGTTGATCTCGACTTTGTTATACACATTAGTCTTTGGAGGGATCGCCGATCTTGCTTCGGATGAAGTCCCGCAGTTCGTGTTTTTCTTATGCGGTACCTGTATCTGGCAATACTTTGCGACCTGTGTCAACGGCACATCCAATACCTTTGTTTCCAATTCGGGGATCTTGGGGAAGGTATATTTCCCGAGACTGGTCATGCCGATCTCGACGGTATTGTTTTCCGGGATCAATTTTTTTGTTGTATTTGTGATCCTGTTACTTACCATACTTATCTGCAATCTTACCGGTGCAAATATCCATGTGGGATTGAATATCCTTCTGGTGATCCCTCTTCTTATTCAGACGGCATTGTTTTCTCTGGGTGTCGGGATCATCGTTTCCGCACTGACCACAAAATACAGAGATCTTCAGATCCTTGTATCTTTTGGCGTGAATCTGTGGATGTATATCACACCTGTCGTATATTCTCTTGATGCATTGCCTTTGAAATACAGAGGGCTCATCATGCTCAACCCGATGTCTCCGATCGTTGAGAATTTCCGTTATGCCGTTTTGAGCATCGGTTCTTTGGAGATCACATACTGGATGATCAGTATCGTTACTACGATCGTCGTATTATTGCTGGGCGTCATCCTGTTCAATCGCGTCGAGAAGACGTTTATGGATACCGTATAATCGTATGAACTATCAGAATAAAGAAAACGATGCAGCTATCGTTATAAAAAACTTAGGAAAAAAATATCGTCTCGGTACGATCGGCGGAGGCACGCTTTACTCTGACCTGAACAGATGGTGGGCAAGAGTCAGAGGAAAGGAAGATCCCTATTCCGTTGTAGGCCAGGGAAATACTTTTGATGATTATGGAAAAGAATTCTGGGCTTTGCGGGATATCAACCTGACGATAAAAAAAGGTGAGACGATAGGCATCATCGGCCATAACGGTGCCGGCAAATCAACGCTGCTGAAGGTCCTTTCGAGAGTTACGGCTCCTACGACCGGTGAAGCTTTTCTTTACGGAAGAGTGTCATCGATGCTGGAAGTCGGAACAGGTTTCCATCCGGAACTGACGGGACGGGAAAACATCTATATGAACGGTGCGATCCTGGGAATGACCAAGAAAGAGGTCGACAGCAAGATCGAAGATATCATCGATTTTTCGGAATGCAGACAGTTCATCGATACACCTGTAAAGCGTTATTCTTCCGGCATGTATGTCAAACTGGCATTCTCGGTTTCCGCTTTTTTGGATGCCGATATCATGATCATGGATGAAGTCCTTGCGGTCGGTGACGTGAAATTCCAGCAGAAATGTTTAGGCAAGATGGATGGAGCCGCCCGTCAGGAAGGCAAGACTGTCCTTTATGTAAGCCATAATATGTCAACGATCCGTCAGCTGTGCAGCAGATGCATCGTTCTGGATCACGGAAGGATCGCTTACGACGGAGATGTCGAAGAGGCGATCAAAAGGTATATCGGCCTGGAAGGATCGGATCTTAAGAGATTCATCAATTTTGAAAACAGCAAGCGTCCGGAAAGTTTCGGACTGGCGATCAAACTTCTGGATATGGAGTTCGTCGGTAAGGAGATGGCTTCTTTTCTGGACGATGAAGACATCCATATCAGGATGCATTATAAAGCGGGGCTTGATCTGAACGATCTGTACCTTCGATTCGAAGTACAGAATATGGACTCCTCTCCTGTTGGAATGGCGGAATCCAATCGCATCGCTCATGTCAAAAAAGATGAAGAAGGCTATTTCGATATGCACTGGTCTGTGGCAAATTTTGCCCCCGGCAGATACCAGATGGTCGTGGATATCAATACAAAGAATGAATTCGGCTCCTATCACAGCTATGATCATCCGTATACGAATGTGTTTTTTGAAGTCGATCAGGATATCACGAGCGGCAAGAACAAGTCTGCGTGGGATCGCCGAGCATGGAACAGTATCCGGCTCAATCAGATCGAAATCTCTTCGACAGAAGATCTCTGATCTTTTATATGCACTATGACCAATATCGTCAAAAGAACTGACGATCATAAGATCAATTCGAATCTTTCGATCGTCAAGCTGATCGCTTCGTTTATCGTATGTTCCTCACATATCCTGGATTATCTTCTTTGGAGAAATCCAAGCAGTCCAAAGGAATTGGGAACATTTTTTAATATGCCGTTCATCTGGTATTTCTTTTGGTCGGGCGGTATTCAGGTCTATCTGTTCTGTATGATCAGCGGATATTTCTCCTGGAAGAAGATCAGATCTTTTAATGAATGCCTTCGAAGGATCTTGAAACGTTATATCAACTTTTTCATTATGATCCTGATCAATAATGCGTTGTTCGTGTTGATCCGGACTCTTTCTTCCGACATATCTGTTTCGAATATCGGATCTGAGTCGGTGAAGATGATCGTTGATTCTTTGTTGCTGAACTCTTATAACGGAGCTTTCTGGATGATACGCTATATGTTTGTCGGGAATTGTTTTGCGTATCTTCTTTCATATGTCTATGAATGCGATCGAAAGTCGTTTCCCGCTTGTCTTCTTGTGATCCTTCCGGTTTCCTATATTCTGAATTGGACCATCCTGGTGACGTTGTCCGGGATCCTGTTATATGAGATCGTTCATTTGGAAAAATGGAAGATGAGTATGCATGTTTCTATATCGGTGATCCTGTTAACTATGTATCTGATCCAGCACAGTTTTCCGATCGAAGAGATCAACATCGCATATAATTTCCTGCTATCGTTCATTTTGTGTTTCATGCTGTGCAATATAGATATGAAGATCTATGAGCAGTTTGACAGAAAGATATCCGGTTTCGTTCAGATGTGTTCAACATCCATGTTCTGTGTCCATATGATCGTCGTCAATTTCTTTACGATCCCTTTTTACAGCTATATTTCAATGAAAAGCGATCCGTACGTTTCGGTCCTTGTTACATATATGTCAAGTCTGCTTATAAGCTGTATTCTGGCACTTTGTTATAATTATGTAGAGAAGTTCAGAAATGTGATCTGTAAGAGGATCGATTCGTATATTTTCAGAATGTGAAGTGTTTATGCAAGATAAGATATCTGTGATCATGAGCGTATATAACGAGACAAAAGAGGAGCTTCAAAGAAGCGTCTTTTCGATCTTGGATCAGACGTATGACGATCTTGAGTTCATCATCGTCAACGATAATCCGAAAAACGAGATGCTCCGCTCATTTTTGAAGAACCTCAAAGATAAGCGGGTCAGGATCGTAGAGAATGAACAGAATATGGGACTTGTCGCTTCTTTGAACCGGGCACTCAGTGAAGTGAACGGTGAATATGTTGCCAGAATGGATGCGGATGATTACAGTTTTCCGGAAAGACTGGCAAAACAGATGGAACTGCTTGAAAGAGAAGATCTTGATATCGTCGGATCCGCTGTGAACATATGTTCAAACGGCTCGAAAACCGCAGCTTACTTTCCGTTAAGATCAGATAAGATCGCCAGGATGCTGAAACATATCAATGTGATCCCCCATCCGACCTGGCTGCTGAGAAAAGAAGTTTATGACCGGCTTGGCGGGTATCGTAATATCAAGGCTTGTGAAGACTATGATTTTCTGCTTCGCTGTCTGAAAAACGGGTTCAGAATGGGGAATCTGAAAGAACTTGAATTGGATCATTACGTCAGGGACAACAGCATTTCAAAAACGAATCTGATCGAACAGATCCTTGTAACCAGGTTTTTAAAGAAAAGAATGAAACAGATCGATATTATCGATGAAAATGATATCGAAGGATATAAAGCTTCACAGTCTTATACAAGTGATCACGAGAAACTTACGGAGTATTATGTACTCAAAGAAAGCCTCATGAACACCGAAAATGCAGATTCGAAGTTTGAAGACGCGATCGGTTTGTTAAAAAACAAGTTTTTTTATGAAGAGATCAAAGAAAAGATCGCTATGAAAATGATCAATTTCTTTTGGAGAGACTGAGATATGAAGATTCTTTGGATCACAAATACGGAACTGCCGGATGCTGCAAAGCATTTCGGGAAAGCTGCCGTTTATGGAGGCTGGATGCATCAGACAGCGAAGCTGCTGTGTCAGGATGACAGCATAGAATTGCATGTCTGCAGCATGAATGACAGCGGATATGATGAAGTTGAAATGAACGGTATTTTTTATTCGGCTTTTGAAATGTCCAAATGTGAGAAACGGATCTCTGATCTGATAAGTGAACTTACACCGGATGTCATCCATATCTGGGGAACGGAATATCCCCATACATTGAAAACTGTTGAATGTGCAAAAGATCATGGGTGTTTATCAAAAACGGTCATATCTGTTCAGGGCCTTGTTTCATACATATCTCGTTATCATTATTTTGCCTTTCTTCCTTACAATGTCATCAACAGGGTGACATTTGCGGAATTTGCCGTTCAGAAGAATCTGAAACAGAGAATGAAAGGCATGTATGAAAGAGGAGAGGCAGAGAGAAAGGCTCTTCAGCTGGCTGAAAATTGCATCGGACGCACCGACTGGGATCGCAGCTGTGTGAGACTGATCAATCCCGATATCCGTTATTTTGACTGTCATGAGATCCTTCGTGAAAGCTTCTATAAAAATGAATGGAAGATCGAAGATTGCAACAGACACTCCATCTTCTTTTCACAGACCGTTCATCCGATCAAAGGTTTTCACATCATGTTGGAAGCTCTTCATATCTTGAAAGAAAGATATCCTGATGTAAAACTGCGTGTCATCGGGGAAAATAAAAACGATTTCGTATCGGTTCTGAAAGAGGATTCTTATAAAAAATACATAAAGGAGCTTATCAAGAAGTACGATCTTTCTGATCGTATCGAATGGCTTGGAACGCTGCAGGAGAAAGAAATGGTAAGAGAATACCTTCGTTGCAATACGTTTGTTTGCGCTTCGTCGATCGAAAACTCTTCGAATTCCGTAAGCGAAGCCATGATCCTCGGAGTTCCGACGGTCGCTTCAGACGTCGGCGGCATCAAAAGCATGTTAAAGCACGAGGAAGAGGGGATCCTGTATCAGGCGGATGCTCCATATATGCTTGCGGCAGGGATCTCTGAGATCTTCGATGATGATGAACTGGCGTTAAGGTTCTCAAAGAATGCGAGAGCCAGGGCTCTTAAGGATCACGATGTCGCATCCAATATGAACAGGCTGCTTGCTATTTATGAACAACTGGAGAAGAATGATGAAAAACAGAACTGATATGCCAAAGGTGTCCGTCGTCATTCCGGTATACAACGGTTCGAATTATCTTGCTAAGGCGATCGATTCAGCTTTGGCACAGACATATGAGAATATTGAGATCATCGTAGTGAATGATGGCTCGAAGGATGATGGCAAAAGCGAAAGAATCGCCTTGTCCTATGGCGATAAGATCCGTTATTTCTCTAAAGAAAACGGCGGATCATCGTCCGCCCTCAATTGCGGGATCAGAATGATGGAAGGCGAATATTTTTCTTGGCTTTCTCATGATGATCTTTATTATCCGGATAAGATCAAAGAAGAGATCGCGTATGCTGATGAGAACAGTGTTGTTTTTTCGGGGGCGGATCTTATCGATGCGAATGGTGAGATCATAAAAAAGGCAACGGGACTGAAAGAAGCCAGAGACTACATCGAGTCACACTCCAATGAGCATTTCATTGCACAGCCATCCAGATACTATTTTTCAGGCTGCACCTGTCTTATTCCGAAAAAAGTCTTTGAAGAAGTCGGGTTGTTTAACGAAAAGCTCAGGCTGGTGAACGATTATGATCTTTGGTTCAGGATCTATAAAAACGGGTATCGGATCCGTTTTGTCGATCAGCCTTTGGTCATGTCGCGCATGCACGCATCGCAGATCAGCAGAAATACCGTATTTCTGCATAATACCGAAGAAGAACTGATGTTCTGGAATGAGACCCTGTGCTATTTGAAGGAGAATTATCCTGACAATAAAGAATTGTTTGAATTGTTTGCAGAATGTGCTTATCACCAGACGATCGATGAGATCGGCGACAAAGCGATGGATTACATCGGAAAAAAAGGCTCGATAAAAAGCATTGCTTTAAAAGTTAAAGCAAAGGTCTGGATGCTGATGAAAAAAGTGTATTTGAAATTATGGATCGACAGGAAATGACGGGACCGGTAAGAGTAGCACATATCATCGGTACATTGCCGGGAGGCGGTGTAAAAAACGTAACTTTCAATTATTATCGGCAGATCGATAAGGATCGTTTTCAGTTTGATTTTTATTATGACAGTCAGCAGGAAGTGGAACTGCCTCAGGAGATTATCGATATGGGGGCGAGGTTTTACCGTATACCGAACCACAAACACGTTTTGAAATGCCTGGGCGAGCTGAGAAAACACTTCAGAGAAAACCGATATCAGATCGTTCATTCGGGCATGAATTCATTGAGTTTCGTTTCTTTGTACGCGGCAAAAAAGGAGAATGTCAAAGTGCGTATCGTGCACAATCACAGTGTGCCCGGCGGCAGTGAAACGCTGAAGAATCTGATCAAGAACATTCTGAGGAGTCTTTCCGTCAGATATGCAAATGCCCGTTTTGCCTGTTCGTATAAGGCGGCAGACTGGATGTATGGAAGTCATGAGGGTGTTTATATTATGAGGAACGCGGTGGATTTTGACCGCTTCCAGAAACCGGATCCGAAGCTGGTGGAAGAAATCAGGAAACGTTATGATCTTAAAGACAGATTCGTTGTCGGTACGATCGGCAGACTGACGTTTGCGAAAAACCATCGTTTCCTGATCGAGATCTTCAAGAAACTGAAAGAAAAAAGGAAAGACGCCGTCTTGCTGATCGTCGGTGACGGCGAAATGAAAGAGGAAATCAAAGGGTATGTTGCAGACAGCGGTCTTGCGGATTCCATCATCATGACAGGAAATGTCGATAAGACGGAGCTTTATTATCACGTGATGAATGTTACGGTCAATCCTTCGGTCTTTGAAGGCCTTTCTCTGGTGACGATCGAATCGCAGATCAGCGGAACACCTGTCGTAATATCGGAAAATATTCCTGAGGAAGCGGTGTTGTGCGATAAAGGCTTGAAAAAACTGAGCTTGAACGATACACCGGAAACCTGGGCAAATTCCATTTTGGAGCTTGAAGATAAGAAAGTCCTGCTCAATGAAAAAGCCCAGGAATACCGTATCGAAAAAGAAACGGCGGATCTGGAAAAACAGTACGATCTTCTTTTGAATCGCTGACAGCATTAGTCTTTCTGTTTATCTTCGTTTATATCCCCGGCTCATATGATCTGCCGGGGTTTTTGTTTCGTACAATTCTGTGTTCAAATGTCGTATAATTGGTTTGGACTATGTACAAAAGAAATGATTCTTTTTTTAAACACTTCGATTTTCTGCTCTTAGATACGATCTGCCTCATCGTATCCTTTTTTCTGGGATATCTGATCAGATCGAGCTCGGATGATTTTGTCAGCAGCAACGCCTATATTAACATCCTTTTATGGATGATCGTACCGAATATCCTCTATTATCTGCTGCTGAATCCGTATAAGGATGTCTTAAAAAGAAGCAGAGTAGAAGAATTCAAGCTTGCGCTGAAACATGTCGTGATCAACTTCTTATTCACGGTGTCGATCATGTATGTCCTCAAGACCAGCTTTCTCTATTCAAGACTGATCCTCGGCTATACCTATGTGATCTATTTCTTTCTGTCGATCTTTGCCAGGATCGCCTGGAAGAGTGTCGTATTGAAGAATCTTAAGAATGCGGGAAATGATGAAACATCGAACATCTTACTGATATGCAGATTTGAAGAAGCAGAGCAGATCATTTATAACATCAACAATTCGGACTACAATCGCCGCATCATCAAAGCTTTGTACTTTGTGAATGATGATGAAAAAGCAGATGTTGCCGGATATAAAGTCGTTCAGAAACAAGGCGATCTGTACAATTACGTAGTTGATAATAATATTCATGTCGTTTTCGTTGCGACCAGGCTGAATCAAAGCGAAAACAAAGTGATCAAGAGACTGATCGAAGAAGGAATAGAGATCCAGCTTTATATCGACTCTGTATTCGGAGTCGAGGCTGAAGATATCGAGATCAGCAATATCGGCATGTATAATACCGTACAGTTGAATTCTTATGTCTTCACTCCGCGTCAGAGGCTGTATTTCTATCTGAAGCGTTTTATCGACATCGTCGTTTCTTTGATCGGATGTCTGTTCCTGGCCCCGATCTACCTTGTTATCAAACTATCGTATGTCTTTTCGGGAGATCACTCACCGATCATGTATACGCAGAAAAGGATCGGATTGGATGGAAAACCTTTCGATCTTTATAAATTCAGATCGATGGTTCCTAATGCCGACGAAGTCCTGAAAGAACTTCTGAAAAACGAAGAATACAGGCTGCAATGGGAAAAGAATCAGAAATTCGACGATGATCCAAGGATCACAAAAGTCGGCAAGATCATAAGAAAGACTTCGATCGATGAGGTACCGCAGTTCATCAACGTCTTGAAAGGCGATATGTCGATCATCGGCCCGAGACCTCTTGTTCCGGGAGAATTGAAGAGCAAGAACGGTATCAAACTCTATGAACGGGTCAAGCCCGGCATTACCGGCTGGTGGGCCTGCAACGGAAGATCCGATATGTCATACGAGGAAAGACTTGAACACGAGTATTATTATGTCCGCAATTGTTCGCTGTACCTCGATATCATGTGCGTGATCCGCACGATCTATGTCGTAGCTTTCGGCAAGGGAGCAAAATAACACTGATGGCAAACATCAATATTTCTTCAGTTCAGGAATTTTGGAAGAAAAACAGATGGATTCTGGTCTTTTTGTGTGCTGTTCCTTTCTTTAATGACGCATATACTCTGTTCAAACTGATGCAGGACTGGTTCATGGATATGACCAAGATCGCTGTTCTGCTGTTTTTATGTGTTCTTTTTGTTGTTTGGAAAAAGAAACCGTCGTTACTGACCTTATGTCTTTTTCTGCTGGAACTGTGGTGGATGGTCTCCACACTGCTGAATTATCCTGTCTCGGAAACCAATGTTTACCACAAGCAGATCATAGACAGCGTCAATGCTCTGGCTATGGCTTTGATCGTCGAATACTTCCTTGATGATCCCAAGAATCTGACATTTGGATTGATGCTCAACTTTGAGACGACAGTATATCCCAATCTCGCTTTGATCCTACTGGGCATTACAAAAGATAATTATCTGTTAGGCCCGTATTCCGTACTGATCTTATGGCTGATGCCGGCCATCTGTATCGCCGTCATATACATGATCGTACACAAAAAGTATATCCGGGCTTCGTTGATGATCGCCGCTTGTCTGGCGACCGTTCTGATCGTCTGGAATGCGACGACCGTCGTTTCTTTCATGGGAATGGCAGGCGTCATCGTTCTGGGAATCATCTTAAGCAAAGTCAAAATGCTTTCGAAATACAAACTGCCTTTGTGGCTTTTCCTTCTGGCAGCGGTCGTATTGAATGTTTTCACGGTCTTCGTATATACGGGAGGCAGTTTCCCTCTGTTTGATTTCTTCATCGAGAAGGTATTACACAAATCAGTCACTTTCACGGATCGCACTTATATCTGGAGCGAAGCGATCCGGATGATCAAAGAAAAGCCATTCATCGGTCATGGTTTCCGGCCGGAAGTCCATGCGAACAATCAGTACGGAACTATCTTCATCCACAGCCATAACCAGCTTCTTCAAAGGCTCAATGCGACCGGTGTGATCGGATTGCTGCTGTTCTTTGTGTTCCATGCCGTACTTTGTATAAAAGTTGACAGATCTAAAAACACATTCGGCAGGTTGGTGATGGTCGGTGCTTGTTTCGGTGTCTTTCTGACATATATTACGGAAGCGTATAAAAAGTTTTTCAGGTTCTATCTCGTTTTTTTCCTTGCTTATCACATCGATAAGCTGATCGAAGATAAGATGACGGGACACAGTGAATTGTTAAAATGATGTTTTACCGATCATGAAAGAAAAAGTGTTGAAAGTATTGAAAAATCCCTATTTTGAGATCATTGCAGTTTATTTTCTTGCACATTTTTTCATGTTGATCTTAAGCGGATGCTGGTGGGATGACTGGACTTTCATGACGCATGATCTGGGTTACATCAATGCCGTAGCTTCGCAATCCGGCAGGCCGGAATGGAACCTGCTTGTTCCGTTATGTTGGTCATTACCGAACAATGGAAGGATACTCATCTTCTTTCTGTATCTTTTCATCTCATTGTTTGTATATGTTATTTTGAAAAACAGCGGATTCTTTGATGAACGAAAGAGTCTTTATATCGCACTGATCTTCTCTGTTTTCCCTGTCAATGACGCAAGGATCCTGATATCGAACTTTGCGTATACAGTTGGTCTTTTTCTCTTTTATCTTTCCTTTATGCTGTTCGTGCTATGGAACAGGATGGAGAATGGGAAACGAAAGAACATATGCAGAGTATTCCTTCTGATCTCTTTTTTCTTTTCGTTCATCCTTAATTCTGTTCTGGCATACTATTACATCATCATGGCGTACCTGCTCGTTTTGATGTTTATAAAGAACTGTAAGGAAGGATTTATAAAAAGAGTCATCATCTCGATAAAGGATGTGTTGGTGTCTTATCCTGATTTTTTTGTTCTTCCGTTCGTTTATTATATTTGTAATAAAGTCTTTTTC
>Ga0256405_10004451_pt1 | contig 26098 bp, 25 predicted proteins | sample RumenRJG_02DNA_FD_189096 | JGI IMG/M metagenome (GOLD analysis project Ga0256405, IMG submission 189096) | Bovine rumen microbial communities from Lethbridge, Alberta, Canada - RJG_02 | ecosystem: Host-associated > Mammals > Digestive system > Stomach > Rumen | place: Canada: Alberta... | reverse complement strand
CGACCCCCATCGCAGCGTCCGCAATGATGATAGTCTTCACTGCGCCCATAAGATTTTCAGAGGCTGCGACCTGCGCCCCTCCCTTCTCCGGCAGCAGAAGCTTCACCGCAATGGGCAACAGAACCAATCCACCAATTGCCTGCAGGTATGGAACAGAGAGCAACCATACCGCCGCCAGCGTCATCACAAGGCGGATGAGCACCGCGCCCCCCGTACCGATGAGAATGGCCTTCCTGCGCAAGTGCGGCGGCAGCTTGTTCGCCGCCATCGCAATCACGACGGCATTATCGCCGCCTAAGAGCAGATCGAGGAGGATCAACGTCCCCAGCGCCATAAAGAATTCCACAGACAAAATTTCCATCTCTTTTCCTGCCTTTCTCAAGAGAAGAGGATGCTGCTTTTCATCAGCATCCAACAAAAAAGAGACTCTCGCATGGTATCCCAAAAACGGGTATCATGCGAAAGTCTCACCTATCACTTATCCCAGCTACGCCTTGCGCGTCTTCGAGATTCCACCATGATGATGCTGCCAGCCGCGGATGCGGCATGTATGTTGACAACAGCCGAGAGGCTACTCCCCTTCGCTATTCTTTTCTATTTCAGTTTAACAAATCGAGCAACAGATGTCAATCTCGCTCCGTCCTCGACTCGATATAATGGCTGAAGCTACCGATGACGAGCTGCGGAAATTCCTGATGCAGTGCGCGCAAAAAGGCTTTCGTGCCGAGCGGCTTCTCCTGCTGCGGCGGCATGATGGCGAGGAACGCATCCGGATCGATGTTCAGGTTCCTCACCTGGATCATCTGAACGGGCAGCTCCCGGAAAAATGCCTGCCAGGCTACAAGTTCCTCCGGCCGATCGTTGAAACCGGGGAAATACAAGAGATTCAGCGAAACATAAACGCCACGTTCCAGCGCATAGCGGATAGAGGCCTTGACATCCTCGAGGTGATAGCTGGCACGATAATACGCGTCATAGCTTTCAGCGCGCGCGCTGATAATGGAAACGCGCAAGCTGTCGAGGCCTGCATCGACAATCTCGCGAATGCCCTGCGTATAGCCGGCATTGGAGTTCATGTTGATCTGTCCCCGCTTGGTCTTCTCCCGTATGAGGCGGATACCCGCCGCTATGTTCGCGGCCGCCAGGCTGGGCTCGCCTTCACAGCCCTGTCCGAAGCTCACGATGCCATCCGGTGCGACGGAAAGATGATACACGCCGACCTCGGCAATCTCCTCCGGAGTTGGCCGGAACGTAATTCGCTGCTGCGGCGAGGGACAGCATTCTGCCGGCTGCAGAGAAATGCAGCCGAAGCATTTGGCGTTGCAGACAGGAGAGGCCGGGATTCCCGCCTCCCAACGGCGATAAAAGAGATTCTGTGCCGTACAGCAATGCCACTTAAGTGAGCAACCAGCCACCTGTTCCACGATACGATTGCCCGGCAACTCTTTTTTCGTCCGCTTGACGAGCTTCTTGAGCTCCGGCGTATTGTAATGCACAGGATCCCATTTATCATTCTCATCCGTGTAGATGGCCGCACAGCATAGTTCATCGTGATAGACGACGACCGACGTATAGCCGTAGAGCGGCAGTCGCTGCGCTCCCTCCTCCCGCACATAGGCCGGGAGATAGAGACGCGTATAGCCGGCAGGCAGGATGGCGGCGACGGCCAGCCCCGTCATAGGGAGCACCTCTCCCTCCGCCGTCTGTCCGACGGCCTGATGCTGCGGCAGAAGCATGAGATCTGCACTCTCCGGCAGAGGAATGAGATCCTCCGGGCGGAGCGGGACATTCTCTCTGCCGAGGCGCCCCATACCGCGCAATCCTGCCGCATCGAGGATATTGCCCTCTTCGTCTGCATAGACGGCCGTAATGAGCTCATCAGCCTGCGTCATCGCGATACCTCCTCTGCCTGGGAGGGCTCGGCTGCCGTTCCCACATGTTCCTTGCTCTTGCGTTTCTTTTCCTTCTTGGGATTGTAACGGTTCATCGCTTTGTCAACATCCTCCGTCACGACGCATTCGATGGCAGGGACAAGATAACGGATGGCCTCGGAGACTTTCGCCGCATCCTCCGGAGGAAACGGCGCCAACACATGGTTCACGACCGTCCAGCCAGGCAGAGGACGGCCGATGCCGATGCGTATGCGAGCGAAATGCTCATCCCCCAGATGCGCAAGAATCGATTTGATGCCATTATGCCCGCCGGAACTCCCTTTTTTGCGGATGCGGATGGAGCCAACGGGAATATCCATGTCATCATGCGCGACAATGAGATCATCCGCCGCCAGCTTGTAAAAATTCATGAGAGGTGCAATCGCGCGCCCACTCTCATTCATATACGTCTGCGGCTTGACGAGCAAGACAGCCTCGCTGCCGATGCGTGCTCTCGCGATGAGCGCATCATACTTCTCCCGCCACTCAGTGACGCCGAGATGCGCCGCCAGCGCATCCACCATGAGGAATCCGACATTATGCTTCGTCTGCGCGTACTCTCTTCCCGGATTGCCCAGGCCCGCAATGACCTTCATGAAAAGCCTCCTCAGTCGTTCGCTGTCGGATCACCGACCAAGAACATATACGCCGCTACGACGAAACCGAGCGCGATGCGGTACCAGCCGAATACTTTGAAATCATTTGTCTTGATATAGCTCAAGAGAAACTTAATCGAAACGATCGATACGATAAACGCGGTTGCCATGCCGAGGACGAGGATGAGCACCTCTGCACCCGTATAATGGATGCCGAACTTCACCATCTTGAGGAAACTCGCGCCGAACATGACAGGAATCGCGAGGAAGAACGTAAACTCCGTCGCAACATAACGACTCGCTCCAAACAAGAGACCGCCGATGATCGTCGAACCAGAGCGGCTCGTGCCCGGCACGAGCGAAAGTACCTGGAAAAAGCCAATAATGAGCGCTGTCTTATAGTCAAGATTCCGCAGATCCGTCACGCGCGGGCGACGACGCTTGTTATAATTCTCAACGACAATGAAGAGGATGCCGTAAAAAATGAGAGTTGTCACGACGACAGGCGCCGTCATCAAATGTTCCTCCATGAATTTATTCAGCATGAGACCGATGACAGCTGCTGGCAGAGAAGCCACGATGACTTTCTTCCAAAGTTCGACAGTCTCCCCTTTCTCCTGGCGCGTCTTCGCAGCAGAAAAGGGATTGAGTTTCTCGAAATTGAGCACGACGACGGCCATGATGGCGCCGAGCTGAATAACCACGAGGAACATGTCCATGAATTGCTTGGATACCTGCAACTTGATGAACTCATCTACCAGGATCATGTGTCCGGTGCTCGAGACAGGCAGCCACTCCGTCAGTCCCTCAACCACGCCGAGCAATACCGTCTTCAATAGATCAGCAAACGTAACGTCCAATCTTATTTCCTCCTATACGGACAATATTTTGCAACAGCCATCATTATAACACAGTGACACGCTCTATGACAGGAAAATTTTAAGAAAGCGCTGAGGATGCGAAGTACACCGGATTTCTCCGAGACATCCACTTCCTTAGCGCTTCCTTACCATTCTTCATCCAGATATGCCTTGCCGTTCATGACAAAAATGGCGCGAAATTCCCATCGATGAAAACAGGAACCTCTCGCCCATCAGCGCGGCGTCTGCCCACGATGGAGAGATCTCTGCTACCGACCATAAAGTCCTCGTGCAATAAAGAATCATTCACGCCGCGGCGCAGCAACTCCACGCTTTCAAGCGATGCACCATCCTTCAGGCAGGTCGGATACGCCTTGCCAAACGCAAGGTGGCAGGCGGCGTTCTCATCGAAAAGCGTATTGTAGAACAAAAGTCCGCTTTTCGAAATTGGCGAATCATATGGGACAAGCGCCACTTCGCCAAGATGACAGGCACCTTCGTCCGTTGCAAGAAGTTGCCGTAACTTCTCCTCACCGTGCTTTGCATGCGCCTCCACAACACGGCCTTGCGCAAAACGCAGGCGCATTTCTTCAATGAGACTTCCCTGATATACGAGAGGCTTCGTCGCAATCACCGTGCCGCTCACGCCATCTCGATCCGGCAGCGTGTAAACCTCCTCGGTCGGTAGATTCGCCACAAACGGCACACCCGTCTGGGAATCCTCTGATCCGCCCGCCCAAAGATGTCCCTCTGGCAACTCGACGACCAGATCCGTACCCAGTCCATTCGTATAGTGCAGGCTTGCGAAATCTTGAGCATTGAGAAAAGCCGCGGCACGATGCAAGAAAGCGATATGTTCCTGCCAAGCTGCGACGGCGTCCCCGCCACCTATACGTGCCGTCTTCAAGATAGCTTCCCAGAGCCGCTGTTCCGCTTCTCCCGCCGCACAACCCGGAAAGACCTTTGCCGCCCAGGTCGGCGTCGGCACGGACACGACGCACCAGGTATTCTTGTTGCTCATGAGGCGCTCACGGTACTCGAGCAGAGCAGCCCCTGCCGCCTGCTGCGCAGAGGTCAGCCGCTGTGGCTCGATGTCACGGAAAATCTCAGGATTCCGCGCGACGACGGAAACAAACGCAGCGCCTTGTTCTGCATAATCTGTGTAGAACCGTCGCTTCCACTCGGGAAATTCCGAAAAAACAGAACGCGGTGCCAGCGCATATTTGATGTGGTCAGACACCTCATCATTCCAGCTCATGACCACCTCGTGCGCACCAACGTGATACGCCTCTTCCGCGAGTAGACGCGCAAACGGTGCGCACGCAAGCGGCGTATTGACGACGAGAATCTGCTCCTTCTGTAGGTTTACACCGATCTTCACGATCAGTCGGGCATACGCCCGGAGCAATTTCGTATCCGGCATATCATGTTCCCCTTTCAAGATAGAAATGCTTTTTCGGAAAACATTATACCGACTCCACGACTAAATCGCAATCAGGCACTTCCTCACACGTTTCACGCTCCGCATGAGATCTCATATACTGATAGAAATCCTCCATCGGCATTGGGCGTGCGTAGTGGAACCCCTGTAGATACGTTGTATCCATGCGGTCAAGCGCAAGCGCCATCGCCTCAGACTCGACTCCCTCCGCCGTGATGCTGAAGCCAAGCTCGAGAAATGCGCGAATCGTATCGGGGAGAAGTGTATTAGGCTGACTGAAATGCGCCCGCACGAACCCCATATCGAGCTTGATATTGATGAAAGGAATCTGACGCACCATCATAAGATTGGAATACCCACTGCCATAGTCGTCGAGCACGAAACTGAACCCCGCCTCCCGCATGCGTGCAATCTGGTTCTGCAACGTGTTGAGATTGATGATGGATTCCTCTGTAATTTCTAAATGAAGCTTATGTGCCGACACCTGATACTCCTGCTGAATACCGATGAAGTCCTCCGCAAGATGCGGATTCATGCATTGGACAGGAGAGAGATTGATATTGACCCAATCGAGCTGGAGCATCCTGATGCGCGGCTCGCTCATGAAGGCACAGACCTTGCGGAACACCTGCATGCCAAGTTCCGCGATGCTGCCCGTTTTCTCCGCGAGAGGGATAAACTCGCCCGGCGCGATATAGCCCAGCTTTTCATCATAAATACGCGCCAACGCCTCCGCACCGACAATTTTCTGCGTATGCGCGTCGACGATTGGCTGAAAAAAAACACTGACATCATCCTTGGCAATCGCTCTCTTGAGCGCGCGTTTGACAGACATTTCGTGATGTAATCCGTCGATGTATTGCCCATCGACGCGAATAGGTTCCTGGCTCGGCACCACAGCCTGATCCTGCTGGCGATGCGCAATTTCCAAAACATCGAGAATATCATCCACTGACTCGACACAAATCGAACTGTCCATGACTGCGCAGCCGACTCCAACAAACATCTCCGCCCCACCGACCAGCCAACTCTCCTGGAAGCGCCGATAAACAGCAGCAACCGTCCCTGCCTGATCGAACGGTGAAAACGAAAGAATCACGAATCTACCATTGCGCAGATAGAACATTGACTTCTTTGGAAACGTCTGCTGCAACCACATACCGATGAGACCTAGACACCGATCCATCTGCACCGCACCATAGAGTTCGCGAACCTCCCCGTAGGTGTGAATGCAACAGGAAACGAGCCAGAACCGCCGATTCTTATTCTCCCGCATCAAACGTTCAAATGCCTGGCGGTTAAACACCCCCGTACGTTGCTCTAAAAAGCGCTCCGGATTTTGCGCACCAAAATAAAGTCCGAGGCTCGCGAGCAGGAACAAATAACTGAGGACATGAAGAACAAAACTATGTACAATAACCCCCGCCAGCGTCAAGCAAAGATTCGCCGCAATCACCGCAGCAAAAATCCGGCTCTGACGCAGCGGCGGATATTTGCGACGAAAATAAAAGATCACCAACAGGATCTGAATGGGCAGAACTACCGACGCCATCTCATAAGGATACTCTATCATCCAAGCCAAAATGCCCTCTCCCTTCCTGCGCCCATTACGGCCACAGTACGTTCCTACTTGAAAATTCATTTTTAGAAAAATATATACGCGCACAAACGGGACATTAGTACACACAATTAATCAACGGTTCCTTAAAAATCCTTGCTGTATAGTATAGCATATTCCGTCAATTTTTTGACCGTATTTCCACAATTTTCATTTTTGGGAACAGTTTTCTATTTGTAGGCCTTGAGATTACTCCCCGCCCTGTTCAATCTGACGAATCTCATCCCTGGAAGCGTTTTCGAGCGCGGCATCCTGGAACTCCTGATTATGCGGCAAATCCATCACGAACCGATCTGTCTTGTTGAGCAGCGCCTTGCCTCGCTCCATCTCGATATCGAATACATGCCCCCCACAGGTGCAGGCATCGTCGAGAAAATGGAAATGCCAGCCCGCTGTATTCACTCCCTCGAGATACTGCGGGAAATAAAAACAGACGAGCGAACCTGAAATATTCTCAAATACGAACCGGCGCTCATCCTTCGCGAGCATCTCGGCAAACTTCTTGAACGGAGGCTCCTGCTTGAGTTCTGTGCGCGCAGCAACGCGGCGGAAAGCGCCGTCCACACGCACAATGTAGAGATTGTTCGCACCGAGCAATTCGACGCGCTCATCGAGAAGTCCGCGCAGCGCATCAAGGCTCTCCATGGCACTGAGGCTGATGGTATCTCCTTCCTCGAGGAACGAAACGCTTGCAAATGTCACACGATCTTCCATCGCCGCGAGCCGCGCACTCCCATCACCGAGGATTCTGTAACAGCGGTGGTTGAGCAAGATGAGCTCTCCATCGGCCGCATGGAACATCCCCAGACCGATATCTCCGAAGCGCAGGAGCTGTTCTACCGTTGTCGCGCCATAATAATTCCCCATGATCAGAGATTGCAGCGTTGAAATCTGATAGATTGGCTGCTTCTTCTTGAGGTAACGGACGGGCGAAGTGAGAAAATCCATAGAGCATGCTCCTTTGTAACAGTATGTCAGCCTGATGCCGCTGACAGCGATTAGAAAGCAGCATCGCATCGACAAGAAAATTTGTTATAACACGTGCTAACGATAATTCCAATAAATTGTTTATTAAGAAAGAAAAAAGTTCCTCTCAAAAAAAGACAAACGCTTCTCGAGAGGAACTTTTTTGTAATATATCAATGCAACCGTTCAAGTGCACGATGCGCGATATCCTTGCGGAACATCTTATCCTTGAAATCGATAGCGGAAACGCCATCATATGCTTTTTCCACGGCCTGCGCGACATCCGCCGCCTCCGCGACGACACCGAGCACGCGGCCGCCGGCCGTGACGATCTTACCGTCTTTCTCTGCCGTCCCTGCGTGGAACACATGCGCACCTTTGGCTGCCGCCTCAGCAAGCCCCGTAATCTCATAGCCCTTCCGGTAGGACTTCGGATAGCCGCCAGACGCGAGTACGACGCAGACCGCTGCGCCGTCACTCCAACGGATGTCGAGGTCCTTCAGACTGCCGTCACCGCGCGCGCATGCCGTCATGATTTCCACGAGATCGCTGCGCAGCAGCGGCAAGACGACCTGTGTCTCCGGGTCGCCGAAGCGCGCGTTGAACTCGACAACCTTCGGGCCGTCCGCCGTAATCATGAGCCCAGCGTAGAGGCAGCCCTGATACTTGCGGCCCTCCACCGCCATCGCACGGATGGCCGGCTCGAGGATGGTCTCTTTCGCCTGCGCGACGAGCGCTGGCGTCATGACAGGCGCCGGCGCGTAGGTGCCCATGCCGCCCGTATTCGGCCCCTTGTCACCATCGTAGGCGCGCTTGTGATCCTGCGAGGAAATCATCGGCACGATGGTCTCGCCGTCGGTAAACGCGAGCAGCGATGCCTCCTCGCCCTCCATGAACTCCTCGATGACGACGCGGCTGCCCGCCTGTCCGAACTCCTGAGCCTCCATGATGTCCGTGATCGCGCGCAGCGCCTCTTCCTCCGTCATCGCGACGACGACGCCCTTGCCCGCAGCAAGGCCGTCCGCCTTAATGACGATGGGCGCGCCCTCCTTGCGAATGTAGTCCTTCGCAGCTGCCGCGTCAGTGAAGACTTCATACTTTGCCGTCGGGATGCCATATTTCTTCATGAGTCCCTTGGAAAAGGACTTCGAGCCCTCGATCTCCGCCGCGAGCTTACGCGGGCCGAAGGCGAGGATGCCTGCCGCTTCGAATGCGTCGACGATGCCGTTCGTGAGCGGCACCTCAGGTCCGACGACGGCGAGGTCGATGTCATGTGTTTTCGCAAAATCAACGACTGCCTTATTATCCTCGATGGAGATATCCGGCACGCACTCAGCAATCTCCGCCATGCCAGGATTGCCCGGGATGGCATAGAGCTTCGTAGCCTTGGGGGACTGGGCAAGTTTCCAGGCAAGCGTGTGCTCACGCCCACCGCCACCGATCACAAGAATCTTCATGTATGCTACCTCCAAAAAAGGGCTGCGCCTGCAGCCCCTTCATCATATTCCGTTGCTGCAGCCGAAGCATATCGGCTATCGCAACGCTTCCTTACTTTTTCAGCTGTTCAGCGAGATAGTTCTGGATCATGTCATCGTATGCCGCCGTATGCGCAAAGGCCTCCTGCGCCAGCTCCATGCGCGTGCGGTCGTCGACACAGCCGTCTTTCTTCACCTGCTCAGCAATAGCCGCGTAACGGTCCGGATTCGTAACCACCGTGACGAACTTGAAATTCTTTGCTGCGGCACGTACCATCGCGGGACCACCGATGTCGATGTTCTCGATGGCTTCGGCGAGCGTGACGCCCGGCTTCGCGATCGTCTCCCTGAACGGATAGAGATTCACCGCCACGAGGTCGATGCCCGTGATCTTGTGCTCTTTCATCTCTCTCACATGCTCCGGGTTGTCACGTACGGCGAGGATGCCGCCGTGGATATACGGATTGAGCGTTTTCACGCGGCCGTCCATGATCTCCGGGAAGCCCGTGACATCGCTCACATAGGTGACAGGGATCCCTGCCTCCTTGATGGCCTTCATCGTACCGCCAGTCGAGACGATTTCAACGCCAGCCTCATGAAGTGCACGCGCGAACTCGACAACGCCTGACTTATTCGATACGCTGATTAATGCGCGTTTGATCTGCATACTCGTTTCCCCTCTCTGACTACTTTCAATTAGGATTTCTCCGGCAGGACGCATACCTTGCGTCCCTCGACCTGCAACCTGCCTTCGCAATACCATTCGATGACCTGCGGATAGAGGCGGTGCTCCTCCTTGAGAACACGCGCACCGAGCGTCTCCTCTGTATCACCGTCGAGTACGGGTACTGCCGCCTGTGCGATGATAGGGCCGCTATCCGTGCCTTCATCGACGAAATGGATGGTGCAGCCGCTGACCTTCACCCCGTAGGCGAGCACGTCGCGATGGGCATGCGCACCGGGGAAGCTCGGCAAGAGTGCCGGATGGATATTCATGATGCGGCCCGCGTAGGCGCGGACGAAATACGGCGTGAGGATGCGCATGAAGCCCGCAAGCACGACGAGCGTCACGCCCGCCTGCGCAAGCTCTTCGATGAGCGCTTTCTCGAACTGCTCCCTATCCTCGTATTCCTTGCGATTCACACAGACGGCGGGAATACCAGCCTTTCTCGCGCGCTCGAGCGCATAGGCCTCCGGCTTGTCCGCGAGCACGACGCCTATCGTTGCATGCACCTCGCCGCGCGCAACCGCGTCGATGATGGACTGCAGATCCGTGCCGCGACCAGAGCAGAGCACGCCGAGCACCTGTTTCTCATTTGCCATCGAACACGCCGCCTTTGATCGTCACATCGTGCTGACCGCGCACGACGCGACCGATCGTGTAGACCGTTTCGCCCGCGTCACTGAGATGTGCCTTGACTTTCTCCGCTTCTTCCTGGCTCACGATGAGGATCATACCGATACCCATGTTGAACGTGCGGTACATTTCCTTCCAGTCAACATTGCCCCATTTCTGCAGCAGCTGGAAGATCACCGGCATCTCCCAAGCATTATCATTGATCTCAACCGCAAGATCATCCGGCAGCGCGCGCGGGATGTTGTCGTAGAAGCCGCCGCCCGTCACGTGCACCATGCCGTGAAGATCGAACTTCTCGATGAGCGGCAGGCAGACCTTCGGATAGAGACGCGTCGGCGTCAGCAGTTCCTCGCCGATGGTCTTGCCAAGCTCCTCGATGTATTCGTCTCCCTTCATGCCCTGGCGCTCGAAGACAATCTTGCGCACGAGCGAAAAGCCGTTGGAATGGACGCCCGTCGACGGCAGGCCGAGGAGCACATCCCCCTCCTGTACGCGTTCGCTCGTGATGACCTTGGATTTCTCGACGACACCGACAGAGAAACCGGCGATATCGTATTCTCCGTCAGGATAGAATCCTGCCATCTCCGCCGTCTCGCCGCCGATGAGCGCGCAGCCGGACTCCTTGCAGGCATTCGCGACACCCTTGACGACAGACGCGACCTGCTCGGGATCGAGCTTCCCGACCGCGAGGTAGTCGAGGAAAAAGAGCGGCTCCGCCCCCTGCACGAGGATGTCGTTCACGCACATCGCGACAGCATCCTGGCCGACCGTGTCATGCTTGCCGAGCAGGAACGCAATCTTGAGCTTTGTCCCAACGCCGTCCGTGCCGGAGACGAGCACCGGCTCCTTGTATTTGCCCGCCTGCAACGCGAAAAGGCCGCCGAAGCCGCCGAGATCGCCAAGCACTTCCGGACGGTACGTCGCGCGCACGCTGTCCTTGATGAGCTTGACGGAGTAATTGCCCGCGTCGATGTTGACGCCTGCATCTTTATAGGTAAGTTTGTCAGACATTTCATTCCTCCAAAGTCGTTATCCGTTGCTGTCGGCTGCTGTCATTCCTCAGCACTTGCGCTGCTCAAAAACATACTTGCTGTCGCCCGCGGGCTTTTCTCCCTGCGCGACAGGATAGGCGCTGTTGAAGCACGCATAGCACATATCATCCGCGTGCACGCGGTCGACGCACTGCTTGAGCCCTTCGATGCTCAGGAAATGCAGGCCGTCCGCGCCAATGTACTCGCGGATCTCCTCGACTGACTTCGTCGCGGCGATGAGTTCTTTGCGAATGCTCGTATCGATACCGTAGAAGCAAGGATAGCCAATGGGGGGACTGCTCACGCACATGTAGACCGCCTTAGCTCCCGCCGCGCGCAGCATCCTCACGATCTTGCCGCTCGTCGTGCCGCGCACGATGGAGTCATCGACCATGATGACGCGCTTGCCCTCGACTACGGAGCGGATGGCATTGAGTTTGAGCTTCACCGCCGTATCGCGCGCCTTCTGCGTCGGCTTGATAAACGTACGGCCAATGTAGCGGTTCTTGATGAGTCCCTCGACGAACGGAAGACCCGCCTCGTAGGCATATCCCGTCGCTGCCGTCGTGCCAGAGTCCGGCACCGAGATGACGATATCACCCTCGAACTTCGACTCCTGCGCGAGGATCTGCCCCATCTTGAAGCGCGCCGCATGTACGCTCTGCCCGTCGATCACGGAGTCAGGACGCGCGAAATAAATATACTCGAAGACGCAGGAGGCAAGTTTCTCTCCCTCTCCGAACATATACGATTTTACGCCGTCGTCATCGATGACGACCATCTCGCCCGGCTTGATATCGCGCACGAACTCCGCGTCATTGACATCGAGTCCGCACGTCTCTGAAGAAAGAATCCACGTTCCGTCGTCAAGCTTGCCGAGGCAGAGCGGACGGAACCCCTGCGGATCACGCGCGCCGATGAGCTTGTCCTCCGTCATGATGGTCAGGCAGTACGCGCCCTTGATCTTCTTGAGGCTCTCGATGATGCGTTCCTCGATAGTCTCCTTGCGCGAACGCGCGATGAGGTTCACGAACACCTCCGAGTCGATAGAGGTCTGGAAGATCGTGCCCTCCTGTTCGAGACTGTGCCGTATCTCCGCTGCATTCGTGAGATTGCCGTTATGCGCAAGCGCGATCTTGCCGCCCGCGTAATTCACCATGAGCGGCTGCGTATTCGCGAGCAGGCTCGATCCCGTCGTCGAGTAGCGCACATGCCCGATGGCGATATACTGGTTCTCCATGTGCGGCAACTGATGACGAAACACCTCATTGACGAGGCCCATGCCGCGCGTGACATCCATCCACGCGCCGTCCGTGAGTGCGATGCCAGCGCTCTCCTGTCCTCGATGCTGCAGTGCGTACAGACCGAAATACGTCATCTCCGAGACATTCTCCGTGCGCGAATAAACGCCGTAGACACCGCACTCTTCCTTCCATTTATAGTCCATTTCATACATAGTTGGCTCTGATTCTCCCCGCTTTATGCGATTAAAGCTGTGCCTTGACACGGGCGGCTTTCTTCTCGACGCCCTCGACCATCTCGCCGCGGTAGTCCGCGAGCTTCTTCGCGAGCTCCTTGTCAGAAACCGCGAAAATCTGTGCCGCGAAAATCGCCGCATTCTTCGCCCCATTGATAGCCATAGTCGCCACAGGGATGCCCGACGGCATCTGCACCGTCGAGAGCAGCGCGTCCATGCCGTTGAGCGCCGTCGCATTGATCGGTACACCGATGACCGGCAATGTCGTATAGCTTGCCACGACGCCTGCGAGATGTGCTGCCGCACCCGCAGCAACAATGAAAGCGCCGACGCCCTTCCCCGGCGCCGCGAGTACGAAATCGCGTACCTTCGCGGGCGTACGGTGCGCCGACGCTACCTCTACCTCTGCGGCAATGCCGAACTGCTTCAAAAGCTCGACGGCCGGTTTTAGAATCGGCCAATCGGAATCGCTCCCCATGAGAACTGCCACTTTCATGAGACAATCATCCTCCCCATACTAAAATCGAAAGCAATCTCCCACCCCGTACTGTACGGAAGCACGAGGCAGGCTCTCCATGGCATAAGATGCAACTCATATCCATTTCACATCTTCCATGATAACGGCAAAGCCTCTGCCTGTCAATAAAAACAGGCATTTGTCCTTCAGGCCCGGATACATGCATAAAAAGAAGCGGAATGATATCCAGGAGCAAGATACGTCTCAGACCTGTGCGACCTCGATTCCCATCCGCTTCGCTTTGGCGATAAACGTCGCATCTGCGAACTTATCTGTCACGATTCCATCAATCTCGTGCAAATCACACACCTTGAGAAAAGACGAACCACCAATCTTTGTATGATCGATGGCGAGGATTTTCTTTTTCGCACGCTCGACGAGTACCTTCTTGAGCGCCTGCTCATAAAAGACCGCGGACATCACGCCATCCTCGGCATCGACTGCTGTCACACCGAGAAAAGCGATATCGATGCGGAACTGCCGCAGCATGCGCAGCGCAAGATCGCCAAAGAACCCCTTCGCGCGCGGCTCATAAATACCGGAAACAGAGATGAGCTGGATATTCTTCGCATGGGAAAGAATATTGAGAACAGGCAGAGAATGGGAGAGTACAGCAATATTCTGCTTGCCGCGCAGTGCATCGGCAATCTCCACCGTCGTCGAACCATTGTCAAGATAGACGGCACTCCCCTCGGGGATCTGCTGCGCGCAATACTCCGCTATCGCGCTCTTCTCCCGCCGCATCGTCTTCTCGCGCACCGTGAGCGCAGGAAGATAGGCGCCGCCCTCATTGTAAACAGCGCCGCCATGGACCAGCGTCACGATATCCTCATCTGCCAATCGCCTTAGATCGCGGCGAATCGTCATCGTCGAAACCTCGAGATCCTTCGCCAGCCCTTCGATGGTCACGCGTCTCCTTTCCTTAAGCACCATGAGCACCTGCTCCCTGCGCTGTCTTGTCTGCACAATCCTTCCCCCTTTTCTGAACTTTGCACATGTGGATGTGAATTTTACATCTATTACTGTTGTATTTCACAAAACTACAAAAAAACCTCTTTTTTTCTGCAAAAATACGAAAAAACGTCTTGCGCAATGCATCCGTCAAACGTAAAATAAAGATGTCAAAGGGAAATATGACGTTAAGCAAATTTATCAGACAGTTGTTGACCCCTCCTCAGCTGAATCTGATACCTACTTACCGTTATCCTCCATCCCCCTGTAACTTTTGATTCTATTGTGTGTGAGAAAGACCGCCGCAGGTTCCCCCCTGCGGCGGTCTTTCTGTTTCCCATACGGCCTGCGTAAATAAACATCACCTCCCTGCGCTGGGACGCTTACCCGTGCAGGAAGCGTCCCACGAGCCAGAGAACAGCAGCTGCGGCACAGAGAACAGAAAGCACCGGCAAAGCAATGAAGAAAAACACCAAGCCAAACACAATTGCGCCCACCGCAAGACCAAGCTTCCATTTCCAGTGTGGCCCGAGAATCTGCCGCAGCGCGGCGCTGAATATATCTCCCGTGCCCGCTGTCTCGAAAACAACATGGGCGCGTCGCACATCATCCTCGTGCGGTGTCTCATAGGTATGTCCGTTCGCTGTCTCCTCAATTGTGATGCCATTGTAATCCGCGCTCTCCCGGTCCGACATCACACGCACCCGCGTGTGCTCCTGCGTGCCGCGCGCTTCGCTTGCATCATCTTTTGTAAAATCATCAGCCATTTTACCGCCTCCTGCCTTTTCAAAGTTCTCATGGTATTTTATAATATTGGTATTAAATTCAAGGGAGTTCTGCTCGATGCGTTTACCATTCTCAACTGAAAAAATACTGGCGGTCACAGCCGTATCCATCGCCTTTGTCACCTGCGTCATCGGCGGTATCTCCGTCTCCATCACCAATCACGACCGCGTCATCCTCGGCATCCAGTCAGAGGGAAAAACTCTCACCGGCATGTCGGAAACAGAGATTCGCCAATTTTTCCTCGAGAAGGCGCGCGCCAAGATGAAAAAGCCGGCGCTTGTCGTGACAAGCGGTTCGCAGCGCTGGGATATCCAGGCAACTGATATCGAACTCACGCCAAACGTTGAACAGGCCGTCCAAGATGCCTACGGCACGGGACGCGGCGGCAGCCTGCTCACGAATACGCTCACGCAGATGCGTATCGCGCTCGTCGGCAAAGATGTACGACTTACCGCCACCTATAACGATGACAAACTGCAGGCAAAGCTCGTCGCCATCGCCACTTCCCTCTCTCGCACACCAAAGAATGCCAGTCTCACACTCTCGCCCAGAGGAAATGTAGAACGTCATGCAGCGCTCACAGGACGGCAGGCTGACGCGACAACACTTCACGATATCGTTACACCGAAGCTTTCGGCGCTTGCACTCACCGTGCGCGCTGAAATGCCCGTCGAGGAAATGGCGCCCGCTGTCACAGACGACGCGCTTGCCTCTATCGACGGCGTGCTCGCAAGCTACCAGACAAAATACAGCCCTGGTAACCGCGGGCATAACATTGCGCTCGCGGCAGGAAAGCTCAACGGCAGCCTCGTAAAGCCAAATGGCATCTTCTCCTTCAACGATACTGTCGGCCTGCGCACGGCGGCCGCTGGCTATAAGGTCGCAGGCGTCATCCTCGACGGTCAGCTGGCCGATGGCATCGGCGGCGGTGTCTGCCAGGTGAGTTCTACGCTCTACAATGCCGTCCTGCTCGCCGGACTCACACCGACAGCGCGGACATCGCACGCGCTGCCCTCCGCCTACTGCCCGCCGGGACTCGACGCAACCGTCGCAGACGGCCAGATCGACCTGCAGTTCCGCAACCAGCTCGCGCACAGCGTCTATCTGCTCACGAACGCCGACGGCCGCACGCTCACCGTCTACATTCTCGGCACACGGGCTGATCTCGGCGGCAAGACCATCCGTCTTGTGAGCAACGGCAGCCGTCTCCATCCAAGCGTCTACCGTCTCTACCTCGCAGGCGGCCAAGTCATCGAGCGCGAGTTCCTGCACACCGACAGCTACGCAAGCTGAACAGCGTGGCATGACCGAACGGAAAATCACCGGTTGCCCTCACAATCTTCTCAGGAATTGAGCTCGCGAATCACCGTTTTTTCCTCCTTGCCAAGCACCCAGCCAAGCACTTTGGCCTCGGCATAGAGCATGGAAAGCTGTTCATGGTTCGGTGCGTCCATCTTGCGCAGATCCTGGTACTGCTGCCGCTTGAGATTGTAGCGCGCCGTCACTTCCGGCATGCTGCGCGGCTTCGCATAGCTCCGCGCATTGTAGTGGGCAAGCATTTCTCTCGTAGTATCATCCATCGTATATCATCCTTCCTCAAACTGCTGGCAGATGCCAGCGGTTTTCTCTCACTATATCTTTTCTCCGCCAAAAGAAAAACTCCTGCCGCCTGTCCGTCACAGCCACTGAGCTTTACCAAGGCCCCGGCAGCTAATGCATCTTTCCATGCAAAAATGACATGACCGTCCTGTCATAGCGTGCGGCATCCTTCTGTGAGGCAGCTGAGTGGATGGCCTCCGGCACGAGCAGCAGCTCCTTTTCCGAAGTGCATGCGGCATAAAGCGTCTCCGCCATAGAGGCTGGCACCAGAGTATCCGCGGTCCCGTGGATAAACAGCATGGGCACGCGCGCATGGCGCACGGCCTCGATTGGCGCTGCCTCGCGCAGGGAGAATCCCGCCCGGCTCCTGCAGCGCCAATCGAGCAGATTCATCCCTGGGAAAGACGGCAGGCGGAACGATGTCTCCATCTGATAGGCGAGCAAATCGTAGGCACTCGTGTAGCCACAGTCCTCGACCACCGCCGCCACCTGAACCGGCAGTGCATCCGACGCTCCCGCCATCATGACGGTCGCCGCCCCCATCGACACACCGTGCAGCACAATGCGGGCCTCAGGATTGCGCGCGGCTATCTCCTGCGCCCAACCAACGATATCTCCGCTCTCGCGCAGCCCCATCGTCACGAACCGTCCTTCACTCTTTCCAGAACTGCGCAAATCCGGCGTAAGCACGTCGTATCCCTGCGCGAGATAATGTGAAGCGAGATAGTAGGAATTCTCCTGCGTACAGCCGTAGCCATGCACGATGATGGCCCAATTGCCGCGCGGCCACTCCGGACGGAAGTGCGTCGCCGTCAGATGCAGGCCATCTGACGAGATGAGCCGCCACTCCTCGCTCGGAGCATCAGGACGCGTATAGTTCCATGTCCCCGGCGGCATGAGCAACGCATAGGCGCGCGGCGGCGCCTGCGGGTCGTCCGCTGAGCCGCGCATGAGGCCGAATCCCACGAGATAATTGCCGACGTAATAGCCGGCAGCTACAATGACAGCGGAAAATGTCAACACAAATGTCGCAAGGAATGTCACAACGATTTTTCTCAAAAAAATCCTCCTTCCAGCAGAGCATACGCTAGTATACCAAATCCTGCTGAAAAGAGGATGAGATTCCCAAGAAACATCACGCTGCCGCAGACAGGAAAGACATACCTGCTCAGAGCGCACTGCCGAAAAGCGACGTGAGAACCATATAGGCAAGGCCGCCCACCGCAGCCGTGCAGGGAATCGTCATAATCCAAGCGACAACCATGATGACCATCTCGTTCACGGTACGGTTTCGTAAATCCTTGAGGGAAACACTGATTAATATGATGCAGCACATTCACGCAACCTTCCCCTCAGGGGACGCATCAGCGCGGGATGCTAGTGGCATTCCCGGAAGTGCCGAGCGTAGCGATGGCAGAAAAGGTAATCTGTTTCGAATGATGCTTATCGACTCCCCCACCGTGCAACACCTCTTCCACCGCTTCGCGGTCCCCCTTCTCCTGAGGAGAAGGAATGTTCTCATCCACTCAACAGTAAGTGGTAAAATCCTTGAATTCATCAGCGATTCCTTAGGGAGCACGGTTCAGTCTTGCACGCAAAACGGCCGCCGTTTCTCCACGAAGAAGAAACGACGGCCGTTCTCATGGATTGGAATGCGGGCACACGATATTCGCACAATAGGATTCTGCTTGCAAAGCCACACGCAACGCCTACAGAGCGAACACGGAAGCGTATCATGCTACGGTCGCAAATGGCAGGCATCCGCCTGCTTGAATAAAAGGCGCGTTCTCACCCCTCGACAGCCCGCTGTGCTTTGAGCACCTTCGCCGCGATGCCCTTCATCTTCGCCGTCGAGACGGAGCAGGCAGCGATGCGGACGCCGAGCTTGAGCGGCACAGCGAAGACAAGATCCTTGTGCAGCTCGTCGCAGACAGCTCCCGGATCCTTCGCCGGTACCGACAGGAAGAAACCGCCTTTGTACGGCAGAGCCTTCAGGCCGCAGGCTTTTGCTTCCTGCATGAAGATATCGCCGCGATGCTGGATGAGCTTGTAGAAGTCGTCGCGCTCCTTCTCAAACTGCGCAAGCGCAGCCTTATCCTGTTGGATACGCGTGAGCAGCGTCATCGCGCCGCGGTTGATATTCGACCACGTCGCACGGCTCGTATACTTGTTGATTTCCTTGAACTCATCGATGACCGCCTCGCTCGAGGAGACAGCGATGATCGCGCCCGTGCGCTGCCCATACATCGTATAGCCTTTCGACATAGAGAAAGAGAACATGATGAGTACATTGTCCGGCAGACCGGCGAACTTATCCATGAATGCGCGCGTCTCATTCTTCTCGCCTGCATAGTCGATATAGGCGATATCTACGAGTATGCTCATCTTCTTCCCCTGCGCGGCATACTTCTTCGTGAGCGCGAGTACAGCGTCCCAGTCCTCCTCCGTGAGGCTGAAGCCCGTCGGATTATGGGCCGGCGTATTGATGATGACGAGCAGACTGTCCTGCCCCTTCATGATCTCATCGACCTTCGCCGTATAGGCAGCGATGTTGAAATGCTGCTGCTCATCAAAGAGCGTATAATTCGCGAGCTTGCAGCCACACTCGTTACAGATGACATTATACGTACCCCAGAACCAGTCCGAGGTCAGTACGTAGGTACCACGCTCCGCATAGTTGGCGACGGCATGATGGATGGCGCCCGTACCGCCTGCCGTCGCCACAGCCCCGCAATACCCCTCGGGCTTGTGGTCAGCGAATGTCAGGTCGATGACCGCATCGAGATAGTCCGGCAGACCGGAAATCGGCGCGTAGGCGATGATGTCCTCCATCGGCAGCGAACGATAGACGCGCTCCATCGTCGGCAGGCAGGCAAGTTTCCCCTCGTCGTCAATCATCGTGCCGATGGTCGCGTTCGTAACCTTCTCCGCGCCGTACTTCGCCACAGCCTCACGGCAGGCAGCGCTCGCGCCGAAAATCGCATCCTTGAGTCTCTTGGCCCTTGCATGAGATGCAGCCATACTATTCGTCATCTGATAACTCCTCCTTAAATGCTCAACTTGTCTTATCATACGCCATAAAAGGACAACTGTCTATATTGCCAAATGCATGTATACAAAATTCTTATCTTGTCGCTGTCAGAAAGTCATTCATACCGCGCTTTCTTTCCACCTGACTATTTTTCTTTTTTCTTGACAACGATGTTCACGCTGATCTCCGGATTGGTCACCGTGACGCCGTTCGGCAAATTGAGCCGCACCGTAAGCTTCTCCGACCCCGTCACCTTACTGAGGTCGATCTTTTCCGTATCGACGGAACTCAACGGCGCGAGCACTTTGCTTTCACCCGCAATCTCGAGCTTGATGGGATCCGTGCGGACCTCGCTGAGTGTCAGGTCATCTGGCAGACTGCCGTCAAGTACCGGATGGATGGTAACAATCTTCTTCGTGAGGCCTCTTGCGAGCTGGACCGTAACTTCTGTTACCGACGGTACGACCTTCACATCATGCACCTCGCGGCCATCGGCATTGAGCGCTGTAAGGGGCACCTGCAGGTCGAAATCCGTACTATTGCCAGAAAGCCCAACATAGCCCACGACGCGCGTGACGCTCTCCACGGCCGACTGCGGCCCCTCGATTGTCACGATGGACGAAGCCTGTGTGACCTTAGCGACAGTCGTGCCGGGCGCGGAGTTCCCTGTCACGATGACATCTGCCCGCACCTGTTTCTGAATAATCTTATCGAGGTTGAACTCCACCGTCTCCGGCTGTACCTCGACGAGCTCGAACCCCTGCGGCAGCGCCGTCTGTACTTTGTACGACTGTTTCCCCGCTTCAGCGCCGCCCAAGTCCACATAAGCGCGGAAATCATCTGCCGTCGCGGAGACAAAGAGCGAGCGCGCACCGCGCACCTTGATTTTCACGGTATCTTCGCTCTTCGTGACCTTGTAGCCCTCCGGGCTGTTGACCACAGCCACCGGCACCGTGAACGAACCTTCGATGGCGGGATTCTGATCGCTCATCACAACGATCCAGAGCACGACTGCCACACCGAGCGCCACGATTTTCGCCGGCAGATTGCGACGGAAAATACTATTGATGCGATTCATCATTTCCCTTTCCTCCAATTCTCCCACATCTCACGGAGGCTCTGCCTCTTGGAGGAAAATGCCGGCTCTAATATGGCCTTGAGCGTCTCCGTATCAAGATGGCGCATGATATGGCCGTTCTCCGCGACAGAAATCGTTCCCGTCTCCTCACTAACGACAACGATGAGCGCATCACACTGCTCCGAAAGTCCGATGGCAGCGCGGTGACGCGTGCCGAGCTCCGTCGACAGTGACCGGTTCTCCGTGAGCGGCAGCAGACAGCCGGCCGCGATGAGGCGATTGCCGCGGATCACCGCGGCGCCATCGTGCAGCGGCGTATTGGGAATGAATACATTGAGCAGGAAATCCGCTGTTATAAGGCCGTCGATCTGGATACCCGTCGCACTGATGTCATTGAGCCCCATCTCTCGCTCGATGACGAGCAAGGCCCCCGTCTTCGTCGAGGAGAGCGTGCGCACAGCCCGCGTGAGCTCATGCACCACGGAACGCGCCTGCTCGTCGTCGAGCAGCGTGCCGTTGCCGAGGAACCGACCCTGCCCGAGATGCTCGAGCCCACGGCGCAGTTCCGGCTGAAAGACAATCGGCAACGCCACGAAAATCAGCGTCACAGCCTTCTGCAGCAACCAGGAGATGACATGCAGCTCGAGCGCATTGCAGACGAGCGTGACGCCGAGCAGTACGAGCAGTCCCTTGACCAGCGTGATGGCGCGCGTATCCTGCAGCATTTCATAAATCTTATAGAGAATAATGGCAACAATCAGGATATCGGCAACATCGAGCGGTCCCACCGTCGAAAGAATGCCGCGGATCGGCAGTGGAATTTGTGGTATCTGAAAATCGACCGGCATAAGCAAAACCCCTTAGAACGAACAAACACCTTTTCTTTTTCTATTCTCGCAGCTTTTGCTAAAATCCTTGTTACCTGAAGAAAAAAATAGTATAAAATCCTACAAACGAGGCCACAGGGATCTTTTCCCTCTAAAAAGGCAGAAGCATCCCGGGGCGGATCGCCCCGGGATGCTTCTGTGCAAAACTCGTTACTTGACCTCATGCACCCAGCCTGCCGGCCCCTCGATCGTGCCAAGCTGAATGCCGCGCAGCGTATCATAGAGCTTCTGGAGCACTGGGCCCATCTTCTCCATCCCGCTCGCGATGTTGTAGACCTTGTCGTGATCGACGACCTTGCCCACCGGGCAGATAACGGCCGCCGTACCGCAGAGACCGGCCTCCGCGAACTCACCGACCTCGGTGAGTTTCACCGGACGGTGTTCCACCTTCATGCCGAGCATATCCGTCGCAATCGTGATGAGCGAGCGACGCGTGATGGACGGCAGAATGGAATCTGACTTCGGCGTCACGAGCGTGCCATCCTTCTTGACAAAGAGGAAATTCGCACCGCCCGTCTCCTCGACGTAGGTGCGCGTCGCCGGATCGAGGAACATGTTTTCATCAAAGCCATTCGTATGCGCCGTGATGTAGGCATGCAGGCTCATCGCGTAATTGAGACCCGCCTTGATGTGGCCCGTGCCGCGAGGGGCAGCGCGATCGAAGTCACTCACACAGATCGTGATTGGTTTGACGCCATTCTTGAAGTACGAGCCGACCGGCGTGCCAAAGAGACGGAACTGATATTCGTCCGACGGCTTGACGCCGATGACAGGGCCCGATGCAAAGAGATATGGACGCAGATAGAGCGCACCGCCCGTCTCAAACGGAGGAATCCAGTCCTTGTTCGCCGCGACGACCTGGTCGACAGCCTCCATGAACATCTCCTCGGAAACCGGAGGCATCTCCAGCCGTTTCGCGGAGTCGATCATACGCTTCGCATTCATGTCCGGGCGGAACGTAACCGTGCGGCCATCCTTCGTCTTGTACGCCTTGAGGCCCTCGAACACCTCCTGGCAATACTGCAGGATGCCGGCACATTCATTGAGTGTCACGTTCGGATCATCTGTCAGGCCGCCCTTGCCCCACTTGCCATCTTTATAGTTCGCCACATAGCGCTGGGAAATCGGCTGATACGAAAACCCAAGTTTTGACCAATCAACATTCACTTTTGACATAAATCCTGCCCCTTTTCGTTTCATGTACCTCTATTAGAGTGATTTCTATTCTAATGCAGCAATTTCCATATGTCAAGTTGTAACGTGCGGCACATCATTTTGCCGCCGCGCCCGTCTGACGACGGCGCAGATTCACGAGTGCGCGCGGCAGCTGAGCGAGAACGTCGGAGGCAATGAGACCATCGCCGCTGTGCGACGCCGCGAGATCACCCGCGAGGCCGTGCAGATAGACGCCGGCGAGCGGCGCCAAAGCGCTCTCCATCTGCTGCATGAGACCGACGACCGTACCTGCAAGCACATCGCCGCAGCCAGCCGTCGCCATGCCGGGATTCCCCTTCGTCGTGAAAAAAACTTCGCCGTTCGGGTAAGCGACGAGCGTGCACTCGCTTTTTGCGACGATGACGCTCTGCAGACGCGCTGCCGCCTCGCGGACGCACCTTAGCAAATCCTGGCGCACCGCCTCCACCGTCTCGCCCAAGAGTCCAGCAAGCTCGCCGAGATGCGGTGTAAGCACCGGCATCTGCTTGCATCGCGCGAGTTCCTTGAGGTGTCCGTGGAAGGCGAACAGTGCATCAGCGTCGAGCACCAAAGGCTTCTCGAGATACGCGGCAAACTTACGCACAACCTCACCCGTTGCCTCTAATCTGCCGAGGCCAGGTCCGATGAGCACCGCATCTTTTCCCTCGGAGAGCTCGAGGAGCCTCGCGAGTGCCTCATCGCCGCCCATGACGCCCGGCGCACATTCCGGTACCGGCACGGTCATGACCTCCGTCGTCTTCATCTCCATGAGATCCGCGATGCTTTCCGGCACCGCGAGCGTCACCATGCCTGCGCCGATCCGCAGCGCTGCAAGCGATGCGAGATACGCAGCTCCTGTCATGCCGCGTGAGCCTGCAACAACGAGCACGTGCCCGCAATTCCCCTTGTGCACATCGAGCGGGCGCAACGGCACGAGCGTCGTCGCCAGCGCATCGTCGAGCAATACCTGCCGCATCGATTTCTCCTCGAGAAGCTGGAGCGGCAAACCGATATCATCGACGAGCAGTTTCCCCGTCAGCGCAGCACCGGGGCAAAGGAAGTGCCCCACCTTCGGCAAACCAAACGTGAGCGTCACCGCTGCCTGCATCGCTACAGTCGATACCGCTCCCGTGTCCGCTGCTACGCCAGAGGGAATGTCGATGGATACCACAGGCTTTCCCATGCTGTTGACAAGTTCGATGAGCCTCAGCACAGGCTTGCGCAGTTCTCCTGCGAACCCCGTGCCGAGCACGCCGTCCACCACGACATCCGCAAAACGCAGCGAAACTGTCAAGCGATCCCAGGTGCGGTCACTCGCGAGTTCATGAATCTCGATGCCCATCTTCTTCACCGTTTCGCAATTAGCAGCTGTAGCAGGTGAAAAATGTGCAACATCACCAATGAAGAAAACCTTCAACCGCATGCCAAGATTCGCCAAATGACGTGCCGCCGCAAACGCGTCACCGCCATTATTCCCCGAGCCCGCGAGCACGATAACGCTCTTTCCCATCACAGGAGTTCCCAGAAGCTCAGCGACAGCCTCCGCTGTCCGATGGCCGGCATTCTCCATGAGAACAGCCGTCGAAAGGCCGTATGTCTCCGCCGCCTTTTTGTCAATGCCACGCATTTCCTCCGCAAGTGATATTCTCATTCTGTTCCCTCCATCACGCACTGTGCCGTTGCATACTCACGCGCATGGCTCAGTGAAATCACCACACGCACAATCCCCCTCCGCTGTGCGAGCTCTGCAAAGAATCCCGATAACGTTACCTGAGGACAGCCAAGCTCATCTGGCAAGATCTCGATCTCTTGCAGTGTCCCCCCACGCAGTCCCGTACCAAAGGCCTTGAGCACGGCTTCCTTCCCCGCAAATCTTGCGGCAAAGGAAGCTGTCATCGATGCTCCTCGCCCCTCGCAGTATCTGCGTTCCGCAGGTGTATAGACACGCTCGCGAAACCGCGGGTTAACGAGGGCCTTTCCCACACGGCTTATTTCTACAATATCCGTGCCAATTCCTGCTAGCATAAGCACCCCCCCTTCATATCATACGCACAAACGGCCTGCGCTCTTGGACTCTTACATAAAAAAAGGACTGCACATAGCCATCTAGGCCATGCGGCAATCCCAGAAACACTCAAAATGTTGTTGTCGTCACATGCGAGCCATCCGCCACAGCAGCATTCGGCATCTGGCCGCCCGTACTTGCCGGTGCAGCCTCACCCGTATCCTTGTTTGGATTCTTGCTGCTCTCATCCGGATTAAAGCGCAGATTACGTGCGATGAGCACCTCGACACGACGGTTCTTCATCCGCCCCGCTTCTGTACTGTTATCCGCAATCGGCCGATATTCGCTGTAACCGATCGCGCTGAACCGCTGTGGCTGCAATTTAGGATTGAGGGAAAGCAGGTATTTCATGAAGTTCAACGCGCGCTGCGAGCTTAATTCCCAGTTTGACGGGAACTGAGCGCTATGAATCGGCACATTATCCGTATGACCGGAGATAACGACACGCTCTGGGATAGAGGCAAGCAATCCCGCGACGACAGGACCGATGTTCTGTGCCTGGCCGCCGAGTTCCGCTGACCCTGACGGGAAGAGCGCCTTCTCCTTGATACGGATGAGCAGTCCATCCTCTGTAAGCTCCGTCGAAAGCTGATCTGTGAGCTGATTCTGATCGATGTACTCGTCCATTTCCCGTTTCGCCTGCTCGAGCGACTGATTCTCCTGGATATAGGCCGAGTTGCCGAGATCCTCATCCGACGGCATCTCCGCACGGCGTCCCGGATTTGGCCCCATCTTGTCGAACATCGACGGGCCGCCCATATTGAATGCCGAGCTGAAGGCCTGTGCAAGATCAGACACCTTTTTCTGGTCTGTCTGCGAGATGGCAAAAAGCGATATGAACAGCGCCAGAAGCAGCGTCATGAGGTCAGAGTACGGCAGCAGCCAAGCCTCGCCTGCCTCTTCCTCTTTCTGCTTGCCGCGTTTCTTACGAGCCATCCAATCACTCCTTCTTCACATTTTCGCGTTCCGACTGCGGAATGAAGACCATGAGCTTCGCTTCGATTGCCGTCGGAGAATCGCCCGCTTGCAGGGAAAGAATTCCCTCGATGATCATGCGCTTCTCACTGACCTCCTCCTCCGAGAGCAGTTTCAGCTTGTTGGCGAGCGGCAGCCAGAGGACATACGCCGTAAAAATACCGAGGATCGTCGCGACGAACGCCGCGGCGACCGCGTGTCCCAGTTTGTTGATATCATCGAGGTTGCCGAGCGCTGCGATCAGACCGACGACAGCGCCCGGC